>OCTW013411675.1_pt1 | contig 17706 bp, 17 predicted proteins | sample 1539671 | NCBI WGS metagenome assembly OCTW01 (sample SAMN02144230, study PRJEB22623) | gut metagenome | biome: sheep rumen | host: Ovis aries | place: New Zealand
CTGGAGGAGGCCTTGGAGCAATACAGCCGTGCGCTGGAGCTTTGCCCCACCTACTGGTCGGTATGGGCCAACAAGGGCTATGTCCTGTTGCTGCTGGAGCGTTTCGACGAAGCCCTGCCGTGCTACGAGCAAGCCACCAGCCATGTGGACGACGATGCCGCATATTGGAATTGCCAAGGGATGGCGCTGCACCGCCTGCAACGCGACGACGAAGCCCTGGCCTGCTATCAGCGGGCTTTGGAGCAGAATCCCGACTACCATCTTGCCCTCAGCAATATGGCCGATGTGTATATGGGGCGCCGGGTATACGACATGGCCGAGGAACGGTATCTGAAAGCCTACGAAATCAATGGAAACCGGGAGTGCCTCTCGTCCGCCACGCAGTGTATGTACCTCACCCAGCGGTACAAGGAGATGGTGCAACCCCTCCTTGCCTTGCTGCCTTTTGCCAAGGAGGACGGGCGGCCGGTGGCCTACCTGCTGGGGGTGGCTTATAAGAATTTGCAGGAGTATGATGAGGCCATGCGGTGTTTCACGCTGCAATTAGAGACCTTCCCGGAAGGGCCCTATGTGGATGCATGTTGGTTCAATATCGCCCTTTGCGAGAAGGATATGGGGCATTGGGAGCAAGCGGAGAATGCCCTGATGAGGGCTATGGAGCTGTTCGACAGCAACGAGGATAAGGCCATGTGCTATTTCTGCCTTGGGGAGATTCACTTCATGCAGAAACACTATGAGCAGGCACTTGTATTCTCGGACAAAGCGGTGAGGCTCGACCCCGACATGGATGATTACAGAGCATTGCGGAAAGAGGCCTTGACCCTGTTGAACCGAAGCCGGAGGAAGAAGCGATGACAATGAGGAAAGGCTATCTCAGCTATGCCGACTATTGCCGGAAACGTTTCGGCAGCACCGTCCAGAAGATTGCCGTGGACGGGGGCTTCTCTTGTCCCAACCGCGACGGCACGAAAGGCCACGGGGGCTGCGCGTTCTGCAACGGCGAGGCTTTCGTGCCATCCTATTGCCGCACGGCGGGCAGCATCACCCGGCAGATAGACGAGGGCATACGCTTCCATGAGCGGCGGGGCCGCAAGGCATCACTGTACTTTGTCTATTTCCAGGCATACAGCGGCACCTATGCCCCTGTGGAGGTGCTGCGGAGCCGCTACGAAGAGGCGTTGTCGCACCCCGCAGTCAGTGGCATGGTGGTGAGTACCCGACCCGACTGTGTGAACGAACCCACATTGGATCTTCTACGGACTTTCGGCGAGCGGAAATATGTGGCGGTGGAGTACGGCATAGAGAGCTGCTACGACGCGACACTGAGCCGCATCGGCCGGGGTCACGACTTCGAATGCACACGCCAGGCCATCCTCGCCACAGCCCAGCGAGGCATTGCCGTGGGCGGCCATTTGATTCTGGGACTGCCCGGCGAGAGCCGTGAGCAGATGCTGGCCGAGGCCGATACCCTCTCTGCCCTGCCACTCGACACCCTGAAGCTGCACCAGCTGCAACTGCTGAAAGGGTCGGCGCTGGAGCGGCAGTGGCAAGAGGACCCGACGGCTGTGCCGCCACCCTTCGGGCTGGAGGAGTATGTGGAACTGGTGGCCGATTTCCTGAGACGGCTCCGACCCGATATAGCCATCGAGCGGCTGGCTGCGGCGGTACCCCCGCGCTATCTGGCCGACCCGCAGCGCAGCTGGCGCAGCCCCGATGGAAAACATCTGGACCAAAAAGATATAACCCAGCGGGTACAGAACCTGCTCCGGCACTGACCCCGCGACACTAAATACCGCCCCTCACCGCTCTCCCGGAACAGACATTCCAGCGACATCAGAAAATAGTTTTTTATTATTTTGAAAAAAAACTGTATCTTTGTGGGTTAGATAAATATATAAATAATCGCATAAATCACTGTAATTATGTACACAAAGTTTCAAGAACACCTTCAGAAAGAGCTGGCCGACATCGAAGCCGCCGGTTTGTACAAACACGAACGCATCATTGAGAGCCCCCAGGGCGCTGAAATCATGGTGAAAGGCAAAAAGTGCCTCAACTTCTGCGCCAATAACTACCTCGGCCTTGCCGATAATCCCGAACTGATCAAGGCCGCCAAAGAGGGCATGGACGCCCGCGGCTATGGCATGGCCTCCGTCCGCTTCATCTGCGGCTGCCAGGACCTGCACAAGAAACTGGAACAGAAAATCTCCGAGTTCTTCGGCACCGAGGACACCATCCTCTATGCTGCCTGCTTCGACGCCAACGGTGGTGTCTTCGAGCCCCTGCTGACCGATGAGGACGCCATCATCAGCGATGCCCTCAACCACGCTTCCATCATCGACGGCGTGCGCCTGTGCAAAGCCCAGCGCTACCGCTATGCCAACGCCGACATGGCCGACCTCGAAGAGCAGCTGAAGGCCGCCCAAAAGAACCGTTTCCGCATCATCGTCACCGACGGTGTCTTCTCCATGGACGGCAATGTCTGCCCGTTAGACAAGATCTACGAGTTGGCTCAGAAATACGATGCCATGGTCATGGTGGACGAGAGCCACAGCGCCGGCGTGGTCGGCAAGACCGGTCGCGGCGTGACCGAGCGCTACAACCTGCGTGGCAAGATTGAAATCCTCACCGGCACCCTCGGCAAAGCCTTCGGTGGTGCTATGGGTGGCTTCACCACTGGCCGCAAGGAGATTATCGACATGCTCCGCCAGCGCAGCCGTCCCTACCTCTTCTCCAACAGCATGGCTCCCGGCCTTGTGGCTGCCGGTATCCGCATGTTCGAGATGATGAGCGAAACAAACGAACTGCAGGACAAGCTGCACGAGAATACCGACTACTTCCTGCGCCGCATGAAGGAAGAGGGCTTCGACTGCAAACCCAGCGAGAGCGCCATCTGCGCCGTCATGATCTACGACGCCGCCAAGAGCCAGCAGTATGCCGCCAAGATGCAGGAAGAAGGCATCTTCGTCACCGGTTTCTACTATCCCGTCGTGCCGAAGGGCCAGGCCCGCATCCGCGTCCAGATCAGCGCTGCCCACAAACACGAGCACCTCGACAAGTGCATCGAGGCCTTCAAGAAAGTCCGCAAGGAAATCGAAGGCAAATAAAAACAGACAAATTGCAATGCTTTTCACGAAGGGTGCTGGGGCTTGACCCACACCCTTCATTTATTACCACAAAAACCTTGCCATGAAGAGAATCAACATATATCTTATTGTCACCGCCGTGCTGCTTGTCGTCCTCGGCGTTGTGTGTATATTCAACCCCGGTGCCAGCTTCGCCTCCGCAGCCTGGCTCATGGGATTAGTCATCCTGGTGTCTGGCGTGTCGTCGCTCATCTTCGGACTCCGTGCCCAAGCCTTCCTGCCCAACGCCGGCTCCACCACCCTGCTGGCCGTATTCCAAATCATCGTGGGACTCATGCTGGCCACCAACATCCTGGCCTCCGAAGTAGCCCTCATCGCCGTCTTCTCGATGTGGGTAATGTTTGAAGGCATCTCCCTTGCCGTCCTCTCCATCGACTACCGGAAAAGCCACTACGACCGATGGTGGCTCATGCTGATACTGGGCGTGTGCAGCATAGTGCTGGGATTCCTCGCCCTGCGCGAACCCGAAACCACCAGCACCTTCCTCGGCGTCCTCATCGGCCTCGGCATCCTGGCCAACGGCATCATCCGCATTGTGGCCTTCTTCGGCCTCCGCCGTATCGAAAAGCGCCTGCGCGACATCAAAGAGAGCGCCACCGCCACCCCCATCGACGACATCAATGGCCCTGACCTAAAAGAGTCATAAGGCCGGTCTCATAGGTACGTGGCAAAGAAAATGCCGCATCCCACTTTTCCCTGTATTGATTTCTGAACACAGCAGTATGTACGCCAAACCGTTATTCCTTATAAGCATTCTGATAGCCACATTGCAGGTGTGTCCGCAGGTGGCTTTTGCCCAAAAGACTGACAGCATCCGCCTGCGCAGCGACAATATCGACCAAGTGTTGCAGGCTATGACTACCGAGGAGAAATGCTCCCTGCTGGTGGGCGCGGCAGATGAGGGTTCTGGAGTCCCCAACGTGGCGGGGTACACCCGTGCCATTCCACGGGTAGGCATTCCCCAGACGGTGCTGAGCGACGGCCCGGCGGGACTGCGTCTCAGCCCTACCCGCCCAAGCAGCAGCCAGACTTTCTATTGCACCGGGTTTCCTGTCGGCACGCTGACGGCCTGCTCTTGGGATCCCGCACTGGTCGAGGAAATGACCAAGACGATGGGCAACGAAGTGCGGGAATATGGCGTTGACGTACTCCTTGCCCCTGGCATGAACATACACCGCAACCCACTTTGTGGCCGCAATTTTGAGTACTTTTCCGAAGACCCATTGCTGTCCGGCCGCATGGCGGCGGCATACGTCCGGGGGGGTGCAGTCCCAAGGGGTGGGATGCTCGGTCAAACACTTTGCCGCCAACAACCAAGAGACGAACCGGCTGGAGAACGATTCACGCATTAGCGAACGTGCGCTGCGCGAAATATATCTCAAGAATTTCGAGATAGCCGTAAAGGAAGGACACCCCTGGACAGTGATGTCGTCCTACAACAAGCTCAACGGCGAATACACCCAGCAGAGCCATCGACTGCTCACCACCATCCTACGCAACGAATGGGGTTTCGAGGGTCTGGTGATGACCGACTGGGGGTGCAAGGACAGCACGGTGAAGGCGGTCAAGGCTGGCAACGACTTGCTGATGCCGGGTAACCAACGGGAGCGCGACCGGCTGATGGCAGCTGTTGAGAGTGGCGCACTCTCCCTGACTGAACTGGACCAGGCTGTGCGCCGTGTGTTGGAGTATATTGTGAAAACACCTCGCTATAAGAACTACTCCTATTCCAATCGCCCAGATCTGCAAGCCCATGCACAGGTGGCACGCAGGGCTGCTGCCGAGTCCATTGTGCTGCTCCGCAACGAGAACGGGGCCCTCCCTTTGAATGGGGGCGAGAAGGTAGCCCTCTATGGCATCAGCTCGGTGGATTTCTTTGGTGTGGGTACCGGGTCGGGATTTGTCTATACCTCACATGTCGCCAATATGCAGGAGGCGTTAGTGGCGGCGGGATTCACCTTGGACCAGGATTTGGCCGACTACTACCGCCATCTCTATGCCCTACAGCAGGACAAGGAACGGATGGAGGCCTCCGCCATCGACAAGCGCCACCGTCCAGAGCCCGAGGTTACGGTAAAAGCCATAGAACGGCAGGCTCAGGCAAACGATGTGGCGATAATTGTGTTGGGCCGTATTGCCGGCGAGGGGGCTGACCGTGTGTTCCACGACGACTTTCAGCTGACGGCTCCCGAGCGCGAGCTAATCCAGAATGTCAGCTTGGTCTACCATAAGGTCGGCAAACGGGTAGTGGTGGTGCTGAATATAGTGGGCGTAGTCGAAACGGCCTCCTGGAAGAACCTCGTCGATGCCATCATACTTCCGTGGACTCCCGGGCAGGAAGGGACCCATGCCGTTGCCGACATCATCAAGGGCAAGGTGAACCCCTCGGGCAAACTCCCCATGACCTTCCCGGTCAATTATATGGATCTCCCTTCGGCTGCCAATTTCCCCTACCGTTGGGATATGTCGGGCAAGAAAGGCGAGCGGCGGGGCGTCGACTTCACTCCCTATGAGGAGGACATCTGGGTCGGCTACCGCCATTTTATCACGCATGGCGAGGCCGTGTCGTACCCATTTGGCTATGGCCTGAGCTACACCACCTTCGATTATGGGCAGCCCAAAGTAAAAACTGACCAAGACGGCTTTACCGCCACCATCACCGTAACCAACACAGGCAACGTGCCCGGACGTGAAGTGGTGCAACTTTATGTTTCAGCCCCTGCTGGCGGACTGGAGAAGCCTTCGCGAGAGCTGAAGGCCTTTGCCAAGACCAAAACCCTCATGCCGGGTGCGTCCGAAAAGCTGACGCTGACGGTCACCGCCTATGATTTGGCCTCTTTCAACGAGACCACCACCGCATGGGAGACTGCCGCTGGCACATACGTGCTGCTGTTCGGAGCCTCATCCACAGACATCCGCCGAACCGCCCACTACAAGGTGAAAAAAGCCGCAACCTGGCCCATCGCAGAATGATACCAGACCGGCCGTATTTTGAATGGCGATTTGTTGGCATTGGGATGGAGATTAGTTGACACTTTTTTTGTGGAATACAAACAAAATAGAAAAGAAACAGAATAGACAATGAAAATAATATTGATTTGAGGAGCCAAGACAGCATGGCTTTTCAACATGCTATGATGCCACAACATCTATTTGATGGTGAAAACTATAGTGAGCCCTGAAAACCAAACATAAGGGCAATCAGCCTAAAATTCTTGTTTTCGTCACACCGACAAAACAACCTCTTGGCAGTCTTTTGGCACCCCCTCGGCACTCTTTCTCATACTGCCATTCCGCTCAAAAAAAAATTTGTCATTCTGGGGAAAAACATGTATCTTTGCATTTTGAATTAAAGAATAATAAATATGGCACACTACGGCTTTTCTGGACATGAATCATTTGCTTGTAAGTCGTTATGGCTTAAAAATAGGTAGTTTATCAAAAGAACAGCTAATAAAATGAGCAAAGAACTGACAACAAGAAAAGGTCGCGCATCCAAACATGAGGAGGCGTTTTTTCCCGTACCTCCCGCCGAGAGCAATCTGCCAGAATGGTATGCAGAAACCCTCTCCACACTAAAGGAACTCGTTGCCAACAGCCGCAGACAGATTATGTGGACCGCCAACGTGCAGATGACCATGATGTATTACCAGATTGGCAAACATATCCTCCAGCGACAGCAAGCAGATGGATGGGGCGCTCGTATTGTTGACAGGCTCTCTGCGGATTTGAAAACAGCGTTTCCCGACCAAAACGGATTCTCGCCGAGAAATCTGAAATACATGCGTCGCTTCGCCGAGATTTGGCCCGACGAGGCAATTGTGCAACGCTGCGTTGCACAATTGCCCTGGCGACACAATATCTGCCTGATGGAAAAGGTCAAAGAGCCCAATCGCAGATTGGCTTACGCGATGGCTGCAATAAAGCATGGATGGAGCAAAAACATCCTCGAACTACAACTGGACAACTTTACCCTGGAACGAGAAGGCAAACTGCCGAGCAATTTCGACGGGACACTTCCCGCTGTGCAGTCCGATATGGTGCAACAGATGTTCAAAGACCCCTACCTTTTGGATTTTACCGGTGCCGATGCCAATAGCAGGGAGAAAGAAATAGAGGATGGGCTGACAACCCACATCACGCGCTTCCTTCTTGAATTGGGACAGGGGTTCTCTTTTGTTGGGCGTCAGGTCCATCTTGAAATGGGAGGTCAGGACTATTATATCGATATGCTTTTCTATCACCTGCGACTGCGTTGCTATGTGGTGATCGAATTGAAGGCTGTACCCTTCAATCCTGGCATGATGGGACAGTTGTCTTTCTATCAAACCGTGGTGGACGAAACCATGAGACACGAAACAGATGGCAAAACGATCGGCCTTCTTTTGGTGAAAAGCAAGAACGAAACGGTAGTGCGCTATTCTCTTGCTGGAATGAGCAAACCCATCGGTGTGGCATCGTGGGAGACAGAAGTCAGCCAAGAGGTCGCCGACAAATGGGTATCGACGTTGCCCACGATAGAGGAACTTGAAAAAGAACTTGAAAAGGAGGAAGCACCCCAATGACTATACGACACATTTTAGGCATATTTGGAGGCAAGGATAGCGCGGCACTACTTATTGGCAATCCATCGGTGACCTCTCGGCGATTCGTCGGTGGTTTCCTTTCTTCGATCCTTCTTTGTGGGTTACTCAACTCACCGTTTTTTAGGTTCTCAATGTATAATGTATGTTGATTTATGAATGAAGAAGTTGATAATATACAGTATTCTCCAATACGGAACTACCAATACAATCGGTGGTTTCGAGAGACACATTATAACGGGAAGACTCTCAGCACTGATGAACGAAAGAATATGATAAAGCATTTAGATGAAATCATCTCTGATACATCCGAAGGGTTGCCTGTAATAAAGAGAATTCTCGATGACTTGAAAAAATACGATGATGAAAGCCATAATGTTTATCAGACAATAGTTTCCGTCATGCAATTTATAGGGATAACCATGATTGACAATATGGTTATTGGGAAATACTTTCTTCTTGCTGACAAAGACTACGATCGCCGATTTATGAGAGGAAAAATGAAGGTTATTCTCAACGAGGGATTCAAGAAATTATATGGATACAATGACAAGACAAAAAATACATCTGAATGGAAACGGTTGTCTCATCTTTTAAAATATTTTCCAGAAGATATCCAACACCAGTATCATTATTTGTCATCCTTACTTGAAGAGCATTCCAAGTCTTTTCCCTGGTGGAGAGACGAACGCAATATGGAGACACATTTGGATGCAGATAAACTATATGAATCTCGGTGCGAAGATATTGTCGAAAGCAAAGTAATGATGGATTCTTCAAAACTATATGACACTCTTTTTGCAGTCGAATGTTTTCTGTCCAACATGCACGCATGTTTTCGCAATTCCCTTGTTGACATGTATCTTCAAGGGAAATTAAAAGAATAATAAAACCCTGTTTTGAAACAACAACTACAGTTAAGAAAAAAGTAAATATGAACACCAAAGAACCTGGCTACGTTTATATATTGACTAACCCCAGTTTCCGTGAAGATTGGGTAAAGATTGGCAAAAGCAGTCGCCCTGTGGATGTGCGCAGCAAAGAATTGGATAATACGGCAGTACCGCTGCCATTCGAGATATTCGCCACAATGAAGACTTCAAAATATGCCGATGTGGAGAGAAACATCCATCGGCAAATCGACCGTCTTACCGACCTCCGTATCCGACAGAACCGCGAGTTTTTCAATGTCGAACCCGCCCAGGCTCTCAATATTTTGCTCGACTTGGCCAAAATTATCGACGACGCTATCATTATGCGGTACGAGGATGGCAAACCCCGTCAGATATATCCTGCTTTGCCAAACGATAACCTTGAAGATAAAAAAGCCAAGAAAGATCAGCGTCCTCCATTTGATTTCAGTATGGTAGGCCTCACCGTCGGCGACACCGTCACCTTTGACGCATTAAACATCGAAGTCAAAGTGGCGGGTAAGAACAAGGTCGAACACGAAGGCCGCCTGTGGAGCCTCTCCGCCTTCTGCGGCACATTCCTCCCCGAAAAAATGCACAACTCAAGCGAGAGCTACCAAGGTCCCAAATATTTCAGTCACCACGGCAAAACCCTCTGGGAGATTCGCCTCGAAAAAGAAAAGAAAGGATAACCTATGCCCAAGAAAGAAGCCTCCACCGACCTTTGGGTCTACGAACTCCTCAAAGAGGCAGGCCTTGACCTTGACCCGCAAGGCTGCACTATCCCCGAAGTCGAGCAAGCCCTCAAATCAGCCTCCAAGAAAGGTACAGGAAAGGCAGGTCGCCCGGAGTTTTGTGGAGTAGTAAAAGATTTTCTCATCGTCATCGAAGATAAACCCAATCTTGACAAGCATATCCACCGCAACCCTAACGGCCTGATTGACCTTACTCCGCAGTTCACTACTGCCTATGCTGTTAATGGGGCTTTTCACTATGCTCGCCATATAGCCCTGAATACTAATTTTCACAAGGTATTTGCCCTTGGCGTCAGCGGCGACAAGAAGCACCACCGCATCACCCCTCTTTTCGTCAATGAGCGTGGCGACCTCTGGGAACTTGACGATGTTGAAACGCTTATTTCGTTTAGCGAACAGAACATTGTCGAGTACTACCTGCGCCGTGTACTAAAAGAGGCCACCCCCGACGAGAAGCAAACTGCCGATATTCTTCGCGATGCCCGCCAGCTCCACGAAGATTTACGCAACTACGGCAACATCCAAGACCAGCAAAAACCATTAATAGTCTCAGGTATTCTGCTCGCTCTTCGCGAAGTGAAAGAGAACAATTTCTCTATAGACTCTCTTACTGGCGACCGTGTGAATACCGACGGGAACAAAATTTATGCTGCTATTGAAAGTAACCTCAAACGTGCCAACGTCACTCCCGACACCAAGCGCGACAAACTCCTATCGCAGTTCTCCGTCATTCGCGATACAGCCAAAATCAACGAGGTTGACCCTGTACTGAAGAAGACGCCACTCCGCTACTATGTCGAGTTCTTGAATAAGAGCGTTTTCCAAAATATACAATACATTCATTCTGCCGAAGATTGGATTGGCCTTTTCTACGGCGAGTTTATGTCCTATAGTGGTGGTGACGGTCAAAGCCTCGGCATTGTATTAACACCAAAACATATAACTACGCTCTTCTGCGACCTGCTGGAGTTGAAACCTACCGACCGTGTGCTTGACCCTTGTTGTGGCACTGGCGGTTTCCTCATCGCCGCTATGCACGATATGCTTCGTCAGACAGCCGATGAGCAGCAACGTCGCTCCATCAAACGCGACCAACTTTTTGGTATTGAGCTCCAATCTTATATGTTCACCATCGCTACCACCAATATGATTCTCCGTGGCGACGGCAAATCAAATCTCCATAACCTCGATTTCCTGAAGCAGAATACGTCGCAGTTGCAACAGAAACAATGCACCGTTGGGATGATGAACCCGCCCTATAGCCAGGGCAGCAAGACAAACCCCAATCTTTATGAGATTTCCTTTACCGAACATTTGCTTAACTGTATGGTCGAAGGTGGTCGTGTGGCGGTCATCGTCCCTCAGTCTTCGTTCACAGGCAAAACCAAAGAGGAGCAAGCCGTCAAAGATTCCATCTTGAAAAAGCACACTCTCGAAGGTGTCATCACGCTCAATAAAAACACCTTCTATGGCGTTGGTACTAATCCCTGTATTGCCGTCTTCACCGCTGGCATCCCTCACAGCAAAGACCACATCTGCAAGTTTATCAACTTCGAGGACGACGGCTACGAGGTTTCCAAGCACATCGGCCTTGTCGAAACGGCTTCAGCCAAGGACAAACGCCAGCACCTTCTCGATGTTTGGCGCGGTGCAGAGGCACCCTCCAAATTCTGTGTTCGCACCACCATCGAGGCCGAGGATGAATGGCTCCACGCCTTCTACTATTTCAACGACGAGATTCCCACCGAGGCCGACTTTGAACGCACAATGGCCGACTATTTAACTTTCGAGTTCAATATGCTCACCCACGGACGTGGATACCTCTTTGAGAATAGAAAGGAGGATATTGATGAATAGTCATCGTTGGGCTGATTTTTATCTGACTGATTTCTTTGATTGCGTCAAGGGTAACCAAAACAATATGGCCTCTTTGACTGAAGGAAGTTTGCCGCTTGTGTCTGCCAAGAAAACCGATAATGGATATAAGCAGTTTGTCGAATCTAACCACAAACGCATTTTCGAGGGCAACATTATAACACTCAATAATGACGGTGATGGTGGTGCTGGTATCGCATACTACCAGCCTCATCGTATGGCTCTCGACAGCCACGTTACAGCCTTGATTCCAAAACAGACTCTTTCCAGATTCCAATTATTGTTTGTTGCAATGTGTATTACCAAGCAACGAGAACGTTTTGGTCACGGCTATTCAATTAATGCCTCACGCATCCGCACATTCAAGTATATGCTTCCTGTAACAGCCAACGGCTCTCCCGACTGGCAGTTTATGGAGAACTATATGCGCCAAAAAGAACAGCAAATTCTCAAACCGACAATAGATAGGCTATGCAAACGATTGATATACAGTCAAATAGGGGGGGCAACGCAACCTCCTCAACCACAAGTGGAAAGCGTTTGATTTTACCGATGTTTTCACCGACATTCAACGAGGCAAACGCCTCAAAAAAGCTGACCATACAGAAGGCAATATACCGTATGTGTCCTCAACGGCTCAATCCAATGGTGTCGATGGCTTTATTGGAAACACAAGCCGCGTAAGATCTTTTGCAGATTGTTTAACTGTGGCCAATAGTGGAAGCGTTGGCAGTGCATTCTATCATCGTTACCGCTTTGTTGCCAGCGACCACGTTACAAAGTTACAACGCGAAGGATTAGACAAATATGCCTACCTGTTTCTGATTCCTATCATTAACCGTCTTTCCGAGAAATACAGTTTCAATCGGGAGATAAATGATGAGCGTATAAAAAGAGAAAAAATATTCCTCCCTGTTGACAGTATTGGTGAACCAGATTTTACCTTTATGTCCGACTTTATGCGTGATGTAGAGAAAGATATACTCGGCACAACACTTAAGTATTTCGCTGACAAACAAACTGTTACCCCCCCCCATACATCAGAAACAACTGATTTACAAAGACTTTCTGCTCCGTGACTTGTTTTCTGTCCTTGTCCCTGGCAAGTCAAAAGGCCTCAATCATTTGCAACGCCAGCAGGATGGTATTAGCTATCTTGGCGCTACCAATCTGAATAATGGTGTCCTTGATTTTGTCGCACCTGTTTCCGAAATGGTGCAGCGTGGCAACTGCATCACCTTTATCCGCAATGGCGAGGGTTCTATGGGCTATGCAGTCTATAAGGCTGAAGACTTTATAGCCACTTCCGATATGACCATCGGCTACAGCATACACCTAAACAAATACACTGATACCTATATCACCACCATTGCCGACCGCATCCGTGGCAAATACAATTTCGGATACAAACGCAATACTCAACGTTTGGCCAAAGAGATAATAACTCTCCCTGCCACCCCCGACGGCAATCCCGATTGGGATTATATGGAAGCCTATATGCGCCACCTCGAAAGCCAAAAGGTACTCACCTATCTCAAATACATCAATTCCAATATCCACCTATAAATAACGAAATTAAATTATTAATATCGTAGTTTCTACCGACATGACAAATTGTCAGAATTTGTAATTGTTTGTTTATTTGTGGCATAATATCTCATTGGCATATTTCTTGCTATAGCCATTAAAATAAAGAAATATGAGTAAAGTAAAAAGTTTTGCAGTCGGTGAAGGAGACATGTATTATATAAAACATGATACCGACAATTTTACAACTATTGATTGCTGCTTAAACTATGATGAAGAGTCTAGAGCGGCAAAAAAACATGTACTTGACGAAATACAAATGGCGTCTCATCTAAAAAATGTTCACCGTTTCATTTCCACACACCCAGACGAAGATCACATTTCTGGTTTAAAAGACTACGTAAATAAATTTGGCATATACAATTTTTATTGTGTAAAAAACAATACTGCCAAGAATGGAGTGGAGTCAGAGGATTTCAAGACTTATAAACAATTGCGAGACAACCCCGAGCTACTTTTTGAATTAAAAAAAGGTTGTAGTCGGAAATGGATGAATGAGGCTGACGAAGAAAGGGGGAGTTCTGGCCTTACATGTTTATGGCCAATCACTTCTAACGAGAAATATAAAACTGCACTTGAAAAGGCAAAGAATGGAGAAAGTCCTAACAACATCTCCCCTGTTATCAGATACATGCATAATGGCTTTTCTTTTTTATGGTTAGGCGACATGGAAACTGACATGCAAGAAGAATTCGAATTAAATGTAAACAGTTCTCATGTTACTATAGTTTTTGCCCCACACCATGGACGAAAATCTGGTCATATTCCTGCTTCACTCCTGGGAAAAATTTGTCCACGTATTATTGTTGTTGGTGAAGCCGATAGCGGTGACTTGGATTATTACAATGGACAAAACACCATTACCCAAAACACTGCTGGAGACATACTATTCGATGTTACTGAAACATATTTAGATATTTATGTAAGCAATAATTCATATGACAAAATGGATGGATTAACAATTAATCGAAACTATTCTTCTGTTAACGGAATGAAATATTTGGGTAGTATTGCTAAAAATAATGCATAAAATGGATGGCCTTAAGTTGATAATTGAGAAAATATCACAATATGGTTTTTTTACGAACATATTGCCAGGAACCATTCTTTGCATAGCATTAAGATATGTGGTTGATTACAATTTATTTGTTTTTGGCGAATGGTATCTAATGGGAATTGTATTCTATTTTGTTGGCATAATCAATAATCGTTTTGGCTCCATATGCGTGGATTATATCCTCAAGAAACTGCATATTATCACATTCGCTCCATACAAAGATTATGTTATTGCAGAACAGAAAGATGCAAAAATTACCATATTAAGCACAGAGAACAATGTGTTCAGATCATACATTTCTGTATGCTTACTGATTCTATTATCCTTGCTGTTTAAAATGATTGCCAACAATTGTTCTTTTATTGAAAATAACAAATCAATAATCATCATCACATTATTACTCATTTTGTTTGTTTTGTCATATCGAAAACAAGCTAATTACGTAACAAAGAGAATTGATGCGACAAAATAATAATAAAACTTGTATTCCTATTAATAAACAGCATTCTATAAGTTTAACATACATAATATTATAGCCTTTTCTTCATTACTTTTAATATGCAAAACTCAACTATATGAATCAGGAATACGAGAAAAACAACAATAGTTGTGGTATAAAAAAGGTCACGAAATCCAAGTAGCTGTGAGAGAAGCCACAGGTAAGATGTCTTCTGGAGAAGGAGCATTGCTGTGGACCATTACCAGTAATGAATATGGCACTATGCATGCTGTTATTAAGGCCATCTACACCGCTTTGCCCGAATATAGGGGCAAATATCTCAATATTGAAGTTTGGAATAAAACCGTTGGAACAAATATCAGGTGAATGGACTAATCATCATGTTCCCACCAATAGGATTTTACGAACGCTATGACATCCTCCTCGACTTGACACGAAAGAGACAACCCAAAGACGAAGAACTTTAAGCAAGAATGCGTAAATGTGTGAATGCGATAGTCTGTAATTTTGACATTTGAAATAAAACCCGTATCTTTGCAATTCCAAATTGCAGTTTGTTATGGCGGCAGGGATAAAGAAAAAAGCTGTTACAGGCGGAGTGAATTGCAAATCGAAGCGGTTGACCTCAGGGCTTCTGCGCGGACATGGGGAGGGTAGTCGTTTCCGCTCCAGCGCGGGCATTATCAAGCCCCCCACGACAAGATACAGTACCCAGCCGTCATGAATCATTAAACATGCTGACACGAATTATTTAAACAACTTAATATATTATACAACATGCGAAAGAAAACACGGGTGATAGCCGCCATCCTTACCCTTTGCGGCGTTCTGGCAACCACCTCCTGCACCAAGGAGGACAACATTCACGTTATCCCCAACAACGGGGGCCTGTCCCTCGACTGCTGCAAGCCCGCCTACCTGAAACCGGGCGACACCGTGGCCCTCATCTCGCCCTCTTATTTCACTCCTATGGAGAATGTAGAAAAGACTGCCGACGTGCTGCGCGACTGGGGCTTGGTGCCTGTCATTGGTCCCAACGTAGGCAAGATTGACGCCGGGCGGTATGCCGGCACTGTCGAAGAACGCCTCAGCGACCTCCGCTGGGCTTTGTCCGACCCCTCCATCAAAGCCATTATCTGCAACCGGGGTGGCTACGGCACCATCCAGCTCATCGACCACCTGTCGCTGCAAGAGCTCTCCGCCAACCCCAAATGGATAGTGGGCTTCAGCGACATCTCCACCCTGCATGGCCTCTTCACACGTGCCGGAGTGATGAGCATACATGGCACCATGAGCTCCTTCTTGGCCCAAGGCGGCACCGACCTCACAAGCACACTGATGCGCGACCTCTTGCTGGGCAAAGTGCCCCGATACGAGCTGCCTGCCCATCCTCAAAACATCACCGGACATGCCTCCGGCATACTGGTGGGGGGCAACATGTGCACCTTCGTGCCCAACCTCGGCTCACAGGCCGATGCCACCATGGGCCGCGACATCATCCTCTTCATGGAAGAAGTGGAAGAGTCCATGCACAACATCGACCGCCAGTTCAACATCCTTGCCATGAACGGCGTCCTCTCCCGCTGCCGGGGCGTTATTTTGGGCGAATTTACCGACTGCGGCACTGAGTTCACCTACGAGAGTGTCGAAGCCATGCTCCGCCCCTACCTGCTCAAATACAACATCCCGCTCCTTTGCGGTTTCCCCGCCGGCCACGATGCCGTCAACCTGCCTTTAGTCATGGGTGCGCCCGTCACCATCGACGTGCGTGAAGACGGAGCCACCCTCCAGTTCAACATCGACGGCCAACAGACCACCGTCAATACCGAAAACATCACGGCTCCCGCCGCCAACATCAGCCGACAGATGTTCCTTGCCGGCAAACGGGAAGCCGAGTAGCCCACTGCCGCCTATCCGGCGCAAAACGATACACCCCTTGCCCCGAAAAGGTCAAGGGGTGTATTGTTTGCCAGACAGTTGCTATAAAGAAAGGCGAGCGGCCTCAGCCCGTGCGGCAGGGGACAAGGGCAGCAGGTAGTAGACCGACATCCTGTCGCGGAAAAACTCCACCGCCCCCCAGCGTTTCCAGTAGCGGTGCGTCTTCAAGTGGTGCATCACGGGGATGAACACAAAGTCATAGTCCTGCAAGTCGTCCCATATCGACATAATCATGTCGTAATTCAGCCGCGTGCCGCGGTATGGCTCGGCCACGATGAACGAGAACACGGCCACGTACCGCATGGCATCCAGGCGGGCCAGCAGTGCGGGCTGCTCGGCAGCCATCTGTGTGGTCTCCTCCTCGATGCGATAGTCGCTCATGTTCAGCAGCCCAATCGTCTTTCCGTTCTCGTCCACGGCCTTCACGCTCAGTGGCCAGTTGAAATGCAAGTGCGCCACCCAGTCCTCCACCTCTGCGGGGTCGAACCCATATTGGCGGGTCATCCATTCCACCGTCTCGCGGGCATCGGCGGCCGTCATGCGCTGCAAAGTATAGTTCATCTGCATTGTATCACGATATTATTATAGGTCAACAACTCATGGGGGTGGTACGACAGCTTCGACTTGCGCAGCCCCTCCAGTCCCATATCCTCCTCGCGGTTCAGATATTCGAACTGCTCCGGCAGGTGGGCTGCAAACTGCTGGTTGATGATGTTGAAAGCCCCGTCGACGTTGCGGTCCGCCTTCTCCACACACACATCGAAAGTGTCGTGCGTCACGGGCGAGCCATAGGTAAAGGCAATCATCCGCCCGTCCACATAGATACATCCGCCACACATGCCCAGCTCGTCCCAGTGCTCGAACACCGTCTCCATGGCCCGCTGCTCGGCGTTGGCGGCGATGTTGTACTCATGGTCGTCCCGGCTGACTTCGCCGCGCCACATCCGCTCCAGTTCCAGACACTCGCCGAACAGCGCCGACTCCAGCCTCTGGAAACGGAAGTCGGCATGTTCCGACAGAAATTTGTTCACATGGTTGCGCTTGGCCTTAAGGCTCTTGCCCTTCATCTCGGCCAGCTCTTGCCGCAGGTAGATATAGTCATACTGGTTCCGTCGGGGCTTCACCACCGTGCGCTCCGGCCACAGGGCCGCGATGGCAGCGGCAGGCTCGTCCTCCACATTCATCAACAGCATGTGCGACCCCTCCGTGGCCGCGTCGCGGCACATGGCCTCCAGCAGCCCGGCCGAAGGCACTCCAGCCGTGCACACCATATAGGCGCGCCGTCCCTCCATATTGAAACGGAACACCACCGCATCCTCCACGATGCAAATCTCCGTGTTGAACCAAAAACGCCAGCCAATCAGGTTGCCGAAAGTGAAATTGCAGTTCCGTCG
>OCTW011552257.1_pt1 | contig 17703 bp, 14 predicted proteins | sample 1539671 | NCBI WGS metagenome assembly OCTW01 (sample SAMN02144230, study PRJEB22623) | gut metagenome | biome: sheep rumen | host: Ovis aries | place: New Zealand
TAAAAATATAAAAAAGATGCACTTTCTTTCGAAAATGCATCTTTTTAATCTTAGTGCATACTTTATGTGCATTAAACTTTTAATTTAACGCTTTAAAAATAAGATTTTAATTAATTTAATTAGTTTTACGTTCTAACATATGTTTTATTAAAAATAAATAATATGTTATATTTACTACAATAGAGGGTGATATCCATGTATGATCAAAAAAATGCATTTGTAGAACAATATATTGATGCAACAGTTGAAAGCTTAAAAGCAAGCAATATACCAGTAAGTTTAGACCAAAGAAATAGAGCCATTGAAATGTTTAAAGATAGTGGTAAATCTGTTGAAGAAATAAAAAAAGAAATAGATGAACTAGTACAACAATTTATAGAAAACTATCTTGAAATGATGAGAAAAAGACAAGAGTATATGGAAAAGATGGAAATGAAAAAACAATCCATAGATATACAAAAACTAATTGATAATAAAACATTGGTATGTGGAAGAATGGTAAATGAAGATGGTATTGTAAGATTTGAAAGAGTAGAACCATCTCAAATAAATACTATTCCAGAAGATGAAAGAACATATGCAACAACATCTATGGGAAGAGCAGTTTTTACAATAGATGATACTGGTTTAATACATAATTATAAAGGAGTAGACTCACATTTATCTACTTCAGAAATGGGATTAGTAGATTTAGTCAGTGCTAAATCAATTGAATATGCACCTGGTACTGGCAAATACAAAATAAGTGCTTTAGTATTTTATGATAAAAAGCCAGAGATTAGAATTAATGGAGCATCACCACTGGAAGATATTGAAATAGAAGCGGATATTAACCAAAAACTTGCTGCTATGGGTGTAAAAGTACCCAAAATAAAATATATCAAAGAAATACCGCAAGACTACAGTATAAAATATGGACTTCCAATTAAAGTAAATGGTAGCTTATCTGATTTAAATTCTGATTATGCTGTAGAAGATGATGAAAGAAAAAATAGATTACAAAAAATATATGGAAGTAATTATACACAAGAATTATCAAGTAATCAAAGACCAGAAACAATGAGTGAATATTTACAAAGAATAGGTTTCTTATCATCTAAAGAACTACAAACTCAAGTTGAATCACTAGGTTATTCCATAGATACTTTTATTAAAAAAGTAGATGAAAACTATTCAAGAGGCCAAAGATATGGGCAAGTAGAAAGAATCATGGAAAGTCCATTTAGAATATCTGATTTAGAGGCATGTATTGCAAATAATAACATGGAACAATTAAAAACTATAATGGATTTTTCAGAAAATCAAAATATTGAATTTGAAGATCAATTAGCAGAGTGCTATGGTAAAAATGTTGCAATGCTTATGAATAGTGGTTGGCTATGTGAAAATCTAATACATAGACAAGATTTTTCTCTATCTGGAGAATTTTGTGATGACTCATACTATGACATGATTGAAAGGTATTCACAATTAAAAGAAAAGCATAAGGATGATCCATATATAGCTGATGAAGCAATGATTGAAATGAAAAGAAAATACTCTGGACAAGTAATGCATGTTGCATCATGTGTTAAAGTTGTTCAAGAGGCTATGCAGCTAACTGGAAAAGATCAAGAAAAAATCAATGGTGTGCTAGATAAGTATGTTAGTAGTTTTGCTAATAATATAGATTTTAATAAAATTGGTAAAAAATTTAACATCGATGCTAATCAAATGGAAGAATCATTCTTCGAAGAATTTAGACCTGAACAAAAATGGTCAGAAAAGATGGCTGCACATCGTGATAAAAATGGTATGGTTATAGAAGAAGATATATATAGTTCACATAATAAAAATGATAACTATTATAATAAAGTGTCTGGTATGATAACTGAAAAAATATTAAATAAACAAAATAACCAAAAAAATCAATTACAAGAGAACAAAGTAAGAAAATTAGTACCACAAACTAATGATTCGGGATATATTAATGTATTAATACTTTCTTTAATAGTTGGTTTTGCATGTGGAGTAGTATCTGTAATAACATATCTGTTACTTAAAGGTTAAAAATTAGTGTACTAAAAAGACAAACTAAAACGTTTGTCTTTTTTTATATTAATAAAAAATCGAACTATTTCTAGTCCGACGTTAATTTCAAATGGAGCAAGTGAGGAGAATCGAACTCCCGTCTCAACCTTGGCAAGGTTGCATTCTAGCCGTTGAACCACACCTGCAATGCACTAATAATATAACAGGAAAGAAATTAAATTGCAAGCTAAAAATTATCATGTTATAATTATTTTGATTATAGAGGTAGAAATGAAAAAAGTAAGTAAGAAAAACAAAATATTAATTCTATTTATTGTACTTCTAGTACTAGTTGGCGCGGGACTCTTAGTATTCTTCTTAACTAAAAAAGAACCTGTAGTAGAAGAGCCTAAAGTAGTAGAACCTGTAATAACTAACACTATAGATAAATATGGATATAACCTAGAAGAAAGGGATTCTACTTTATTTAAAGAAACCTTCGAAGAACTAAAAACACTTCTAAATACGGAAGACTACGATAAAGAGGAATATATTAAACTAGTATCTAAATTATTTATTATTGATTTATATACTATAAATAATAAAACAAGTAGATATGACATAGGTGGTTTAGAATACATGTATGCTGATGCTAAAGATTCATTTAAAAGTGTAGTTCTAAATTCAATATATAACACAGTAGAAAATAACTTAGATAATAATAGAACTCAAAAACTACCAGAAGTATCATCTATTGAAGTAACTAGCATTTCACCATCAACTTATAAAATGCCAGATGAAACTACAGTTGATGCATACACTACTAAATTAAGTTGGACGTACATTGAAAGTTTAGGATATGACACAAGTGCTACACTAATACTTATAAAAGATAATAATAAGTATTCAGTAGTTTACTATAAACCATAGGTTTTAAGGAGTGGATTTTTATGGAAAATAAAAAAAGAATAATAACATTATCAGTACTATTTGTATTATTAGTAATATTTGCAGGAGTTGGTATATCATACGCATACTTCCAAATAACAGTTACAGGAACTACTGAAACACCAGAAGCTACTGCAGCTAACTTAAACATTACTACTAACTTAGACGATACTTCCATTATAGATTCTAGAAACATAGCTTTAATAGATTCATCTGAATACTTAACTAAAGCAGAAAAATTATCTTTTACAGTAACTAATAACATAGATTCAACTGTACAAGCTAAATATACAGTTAAACTAGTAGATACTACTATTACTAAGAATTTAATTTCTAAATATTTTAAATGGGCTTTAGTAGTAAATCATGATACTACTAATCCTATAACAGGAACTTTTGAAGACTCTTCACTTTCTACTGAAGGAACAGTAGCAAAAGATGTAATAGACATTTCTAAATATTTAATAGATGGGGATAACGCTAGAACTATTGATATTAATACTACAGATTCTATAGATTTCTATATCTGGTTAGAAAATGATCCTAATGTAGATCAATTATACTTAACTGAAGGAGCATTCCAATCTAAAGTATCAGTTGACGCTATACCATATAAAAATAACTAAGACACATTAAAATGTGTCTTTTTTCTTGCTTAAGCAATATATATTTATTTATAATACACTTAAGCGGGGAAGTTTTATGGATGAGATTGTAAGCTCTTTAATAGAGATTAACAAAAACCTACTAGCAATGTATAAAACACTTGAAAAGAAACCAAACAAGGAATATTTATTTCCTTTGATTAATGATGAATTAAAAAAGGAAAATAAAATACTTGATTCTTTAACCATGGAAGAAGATATACTTAAATTAATAACATACTTGCAATCTCATCAAATATTAGAAGAAAACCCTATAGTATTTAACTTAACAAGTGAAGAACAATTATTAATAATGACAAGAATAAGAAAAACTATAGAAAGATTAACAGACTTCACAAACCTAGAAGACGATAAATTAAATATAAAAATTAAAGACATAGATAAATGTATAATATCTAAGCCATTAAATATAATAGAAAAAAGATATTACAATCTAGAAGAACTAAAAAGATTCTTTAATCAAGAACTATTAAAAATAATTCCAGAAAAGCATAAATATAATATTAAATTTGTATTAACAGCAGATTATAGATTTATAGAAGATTTATATCATCCAAAAACTAATAAAAAAAGATTATCTCTAATAGTAAAAGATCCATATATTATTAATCTATTTATAAATAAATATATACTAAATGACTATCGTAATTGCTTTGGCTGTTACTTAACTTTACAAGAAGCCATAATAGGTAAGTATTCAAACTTTGTAATACCTAGACTTATACCTAAAGAATATTCTACTTTCTTTGCAAATAGATTAAAGCTATACGATATGGATGATAAGAATAATAAAAATGCTATTTATAGATTAACAACAGTAACTGATCTTATGGATGGCCTATTTAAAGAAAACCCAAAACCAAAAGAAGAACGCTTTAATCATAGATATAAAATAGAAGAAATAATTAAACTAGAAGAAGAATATAATACCTTAAAACCCCTAGGTCTACCAATGTATAAACTAATAAAAGAAATGACTTTATCTACTGATAAGAATGAAAAAGATAAATTATATAAAATCTTTAAAGAAGCTTTAATAAGTGAAGATAAATTAATAACTAATATAAAGAATAAACAACAACTAGCAGAATATCTAGAAGAAATGGTAATTCAAAATAAAGTAGGAAATAACTTATCTTACTTATTAACTAATCTTAATAACCTACAGAAAAGAAATACATATGATGATTCTTTCTTATCTGAAATAGTAGAAGAAATATACGCAAAAAGACTAATTAATAAACTATATAAAAGTCATGGTAATAAACCAATAAGAGCTACCATTAATAAAGATATAATAGAAACCGTACTAGATCTAAAAGATATAGAAAACTTCTTTAACCAAAATAGAGTTCAAAGACTAATGCAACTAAGAAAGAGTAACCAAATAGATGAAAAAGACTATATAAAAGAACTACAAGATTCTCTAAGATACTACTATCACACTCATAGATTTAAAGAAATAAATAGAATAGAAGTAAGAAGTATTCTAAGCTATAATATGATACATCTAATAGCAAGTGATATAAATGACCCTAACCTAGATGAAAGCACTAAGAACTTCTTATTATTTACTAAGAACTTAATAATATTTCAAAACGACTTAGAATCATATTATAGACCATATGATAATAACCTAGATGACTATAGTATTAAATTCACTGAACTAGACTTAGATGATAACTCTCTAATGTTATACCAAAAACAAATAGAAGAAGAACTATCTAAACTGAATGGTGAAGAAACTTCTTCTAAATACTATGAATACTTTAAAAACAAATATGAAAATGGAAGTAAACTAATTAGAAAAAAGAGGAAAGACGATGGAAAAAATTGACATACTAATTAACCTTGGCATTGAACTATATAAAGCAATGTCAAACTATGAAACATATCAAAATAAAAAATACAAAGATATAATTACTAAAATATTAACTAAAGAAAGACAAATAGTAGAAAGCATGAACGCAGATGAAGTATGTGACTACCTAGCAACATACTACGAAGACGATGAAGAACTATACGAAATTGAGTATGATGACCCATTTGAAGAATTAGCCACTCAACGCCTTTATAGACTAATGCAAATGGTAGATAAATCTTTTGATGCCCAACAAGACTGTTCCCTACTAAATATTAAAGAACTAAGAGAACTAGATAATAAAATAAAATTTGAAGTTTTAACAATATATAATCACTACCAACAAGTAAAAATAAACATTGAACATAACCTAACTAAAGAAAAACCATACAATGAATTTATAAATAGATATAATAATAGTTTCCTATATAACGATGCAGAAGATTTATATTCTAAAGAAATAACTATTATAGATCACTTAGACCCTGAAGAAGACTATGAAATAATAGATTTACTTATCTATGACTTAAGTAATGTATACGCTAAATTAATATCTAGAAAAGATAATCGTATAGAAAGAATAGATGAATTTAAAGCTATACTTAACTATATTCCAAAAGAATGTGCATCACGCCTATACATGGGTCTAGAAGAAATTACTAATACTATAAGAAGACATAATCCAGCTGAAGTAGAAAAAATAGTTAACTACATAGATTCTCTAGGTTACAAAGAATATAAAGATAAAGAACTATCTCTACCTGCTAAATATAAACTTAGAGAAAATCTATTACTAGAAAACCCAATATACTACGATAACAATGATATGAAAGAACTAGATAAAGAATTTAAACCATTATATGAAGTATCAGAGTTAATTCTAAATCTAGATAAAGAACTATTAAATACTACTAGTAAAAAAGATATAGAAATGATTAAAAGCTTATTAGAAAAGTATTTAAAAGAAGAAGAATACTATCTAAAAAAAGTTAAACACCCTAATCAATTAATAAACTATATCACCTTCCAATATCCTCTAAATATTACTACACCAAAACTACTTGCTACATCATCAATTAACTTAGGTAAAAACACATTAGATAGAAAATATAAAGATGCTCTAATATCTCTAAGAGTTAAAAATAATCTAACTAAAATATCTATTGATAAAAGTTTTGATGACTTAGATGATGATTACATAGAAGATGATGAAGTAGTAATAAAATATCCAAAGAATAAAGAAGATGATAATTATAAATACAAAAAAGCAGTAAATCTATTAATTAAATTAAATTCTAAACAAATTACTCAAGAGGAGTTTAATGAAGAAATAACTAAAATAGACCTTGATTCTGATAAATCCCAAAGGCTATATCCAGACGATAAATATATTTTATATACTAACTTCATGATGAATTATATTAAAAAAATAAGTGAATCAATTGAAAGAGTAAATGAACTAGATGATGTAATAAATAAAAAAGAATTTAAATATTACTTATCTAAATCAAAAGTATTACTTACATTTATAAATACATTTGAAAGAAATCTAATATTTAATAATAATATGCTAGAAGAATTATTTAAATATGAAGATATTGGAGATGAAGAACTAGCTAATAGTTGTTCATATTACTTAAAAATGATTTTAAAAAATCAAGAAAGATTAACAGATAAAGAAGTATATGAAAATAGTAGTATATCTTCTAGATTAGAAAGACAATTACTAATAGATTATAAATTGTCTTCTATAGTACTATTAAATGATAAAGACTTAGAAGAAGTAAAAAACACTACTAATCTAACAGATGAAAAAGTAATGGTAATAATAAAACAAAAAAGAAATAAGTAGTAAATAACCTACTTATTTCTTTATTATTTATAAATAAAAAAGTATAATTAAAACTATAGAAAAGAAGTGATATACATGTGTGGAATTGCAGGATTTATAGGAAAAGAAAAAAATAAAAAAGAAATTCTTAAAAACATGACAGATAGAATAGCCCACCGTGGACCAGATGCAGAAGGTGCATATATTAAAGGTGACGTTGCACTAGGTCAAAGAAGATTATCAATTATAGACTTAGCAAATGGTCGTCAACCTATGTTTTCATCTGATAATAATCTAGTTATAGTTTTCAATGGAGAAATATATAACTATAAAGAACTAAAAGAAGAACTAAAAGATTATAACTTTAAAACATCATCTGACACTGAAGTAATAATTGCAGGATATGAAAAATGGGAACATAAAGTAGTAGATAAACTAAGAGGCATGTGGTCATTTGTAATATACGATGAAAAGAATAAAGAATTATTTGCTTCACGTGACCCATTTGGAATTAAACCATTCTATTACTATCTAAATAAAGATAATAATACTTTAATGTTCTCTTCAGAAATCAAATCATTCTTAGATCATCCATCATTTAAAAAAGAGTTTAATGATAGTATCTTATCTTCATACATGTCATTTAGTTTTACTCCAACAACTGAAACATTCTTTAAAGGAGTAAAAAGATTAGATGCTGGTTCTAATTTAATATTTAAAGATAATAAATTAACTATAGAAAAATACTATAAACTAAACTTTGATATTAAAAAAGAAGACTATAATAAAACAGTAGATAAAATAAGTGATGTAATGACCGACTCAGTTAATTATCACATGATTGCTGATGTAGAAGTAGGTTCATTCCTATCTTCAGGTGTAGACTCATCATACTTAGTATCTTTAGCTAAACCAAATAAAACATACACAGTAGGTTATGAAAATAAAGACTATGATGAAACATCATATGCAAAAGAATTATCGAATGTATTAGGAATAAAAAATACGTCTAGAATAATATCTAAAAAAGAATACATGGAAGTATTAGATAAAATAATGTATCACATGGATGAACCAGCATCAGATCCAGCTATAGTAGCCCTATACTTTGTAGCTAAACTAGCTAGAAAAGATGTTAAAGTAGTTTTATCCGGAGAAGGAGCAGATGAATTCTTCGGAGGATATAACTACTATAGAGAAATGGTAGATTACCAAGCATATAATAAAATACCATTTGCTATAAGACATGGTATTTCTAAAGTAGCTCAATTACTACCACCTATAAGAGGTATTAACTTCCTTGTAAGAAGAGGAGAAAAACTAGAAGACTCATATATTGGTGTTAATAGAGTTTGGCATGATAGAGAAATTAAAAAAATCTTAAAAGTACCAGTTACACTAAAAAATAAAGAAATAACTAAACCTATATATGATGAATATAAAGGTGAAAATGATTTAGTTAAAATGCAAGCTATAGATATTAACTTTTGGCTAATGAAAGATATCTTACAAAAAGCAGATAGAATGACAATGGCTAATTCCCTAGAAGGAAGAGTACCATTCATTGATAAAGAAGTATTTAATATAGCATCATCTCTACCTTTAGAATACAAAGTAACTAAAGATAACACTAAAGTAGCTTTAAGGGATGCAGCTAAAAGAGTAATACCAACAGAAGCATATAAGAAAAAGAAACTAGGCTTCCCAGTACCAATAAGAACATGGATGAGAGAAGACTATGTTTATAACATAATAAGAAAAGAATTTGAAACAGATATTGCTAATAAGTTCTTTAATACTAATAAATTAATTGCAATGTTAGATGAACATAAATCATGTAAAAAAGATAACTACCGTAAACTATGGAATATATTTGCATTCCTAAAATGGTATAACGTATTCTTTGGCAACGAAGATGTAAAAACTTATTAATAATTGACTAGATAATTCTAGTCTTTTTTTATAGAATATATTTAGACGAAGGGTGCTGTATTCTTTATGGAAAAAAAAGATAAAATTGTATTCACAACTCTTTTTTTTATAGTATTTTTACTAACACTTTTAATAATTAACGTATTCTCACATATAATAAAAGATAATACTAAAGAAATTAATATTACAAACATATCTTATGAAATAAAAGATAAAAAAATATACGCAAATATAGAAATACACGAAAAAGAAGATACTATATGTATATATAATAAAGAAGTAATAAGAGTTGAAAATAATATTTGCCAAGTAGAAATACCTAATGAAGTAACTACAATAACAGTAAAAACAAATAAAGCTGCAAAACCCGTAGAATTAAATCCAAATCAAAACCAAGTCTTAGATTTTGAATTATCAAAAGACGAACTATATATTATTAAAGGTGAAACTAAAACTATAGAAGCAAAAAAAGAAGTAGTAGGAAATCCAAAAGAAACCTTAACCCTAGAAGCAAAAGATAATATAGTTAGTATAGATAATAATAGTATTACAGGTATAGAAAATGGTGAAACTATTATCTATGCTTCAATTGGTAATGTTAAAAAAGAAATAAAAGTATATGTAACAGACTTAATAACAATGCCAACCCTAAATAATAATAAAAAATATTTACCATGTGGAATATACTCTAAAGAAGATAATGACTTAATAGATAACTATCTATTAAGTGATATAGAAGATGCTGGAGGAAAAGGAACAAGAGGTGCAGTAGTAGCAGCTGCAAGATTCCTAACATTAAAATTTCCATATAAGATTAAATACTTCTATGAAAATGGTAGACTAAATAACAACACTGGAGGAGCCTATGTAGATGGAGAAGGAAGATACTACCATGACGGTCTATACTTAAATAATTCTAGATATTCTACATTAGTTAAATCATGGTTTGGCCCATCTACCTGGGGTTGTCCATTATATAACTGGGAAGACGCTCCATATCAAGGCTTTGTAAGAGGAACTAAAGTACCAAATGGCTTAGACTGTTCAGGTCTAGTTACTTGGGTATTAAAAAACGGAGGATATGATCCAAAGGATACTGGAGCAGGAGATAACTCATTTACAGATGATGACTTAGGAGACCTTGGAACTCATATACCACTTACTATGGAAATATTACAAAGCGGAAAAATAAAAGCAGGAGACATTATAGCAACTGACGGACATACAGCACTTGTCGGAGGCATTCATGATGGTCACATATATGTAGTTGAATCAACTACATACTACTACGGTGTAGTAATGCATGATTATACTTTTAAAGAAGTGTTAGATTGTCCATACTTAACATATTATATAAATATGGATGAATACTATCAAAATGAAGGAGTATATTCTAATTACTGGAACTAATAATAAAACCCAATTTAGTTTTACTAAACTGGGTTTTTTAAATAATTATTTTTTTCTACTAATAATAAACTCGAAATTTGGAAATGAATCCATAACTCTCTTTTGAAGTTTCTTCTTTCTTTTAATAATCTCTTCATACACCATCTTAGTAATCTTCTCAGTATTATCTTTTGAAGTAAATAATCCTTTTTGTAATTCAATACCTCTTTTACTAATCTTACTAATAACTCTAAAACTTACTACATTATCTAATATGAATAATAAAGATAATATAGTACATATAATATATAAAACTGTACTTGGAATATTATTAAATATATTAATTAGAAAAGGATTAGAAACATACATTATAAATAAACCTAATAATCCAAAAGGAATCATAGTTTCTAAACATATTCTTCCATTAATATTAAATCTATAATGATTATAATCCCACCATCTAGCATTAAATAACTTCTCTAATATATAACTAGTAGAATATTCAAGTATTGAGCATACTAGTATAGCCATTATAAATAAAGTGAAAGTATCATTAATATATCTTTTTAAAAGAATAGTAATTAATAACCCACCATATCCATATATAGGGCACCATGGACCTATCAAAAAACCTCTATTAATAAACTTTCTATCACTTATTAACTTACAACTAACTTCCATTATCCAACCTAAAATTGAATAGCAAAAGAAAAGTAATACATAAAATATTAAATTATTCATTAAATCACCTGTAAAATAATACTAATATTTACATATATAAGTCAAATACACATTTTAATAAATTGTATTAATAAAAAAAATAAATATAATATAGGTAAGGAAGGTGACTCTGATGAAAAAACGTATAGGTGGCTTATTTACAGGTGCACTACTAGGTGCAGGTCTAGCTTTATTATTTGCTCCTAAAAAAGGAGAAGATACAAGAAAAGATTTAAAAGATAAATTAGATGAATTATTAAACAAAGTTAAAGATGTAGACTCTGATGATGTTAAAGTCTATGTGACTACAAAAGTAGACGAAATAGAAGAAGCACTAAGAGACTTAGATAAAGAAAAAGTAGCTAAGATTGCTAAAGAAAAATCTCTAGCTATTAGAACTAAAGCAGAAGACTTGGTTAAATACACTAAGAAAAAGGGAGAACCTATTGTAGAAGAAATAGCTAAAGAAGCTAGAAACAAAGCCATAAACGTAACTAAAAATATTTTAAATAAATTAGAAAATAATAAATAGCATTATATGCTATTTATTTTTTATTTCTAATGACAATTCTTATTTAATGTATTATAATTTATGAAGTTTTAAGAAAGGAAGTGTCAAATTATGGGTAGAGCATACGAAGTACGTAAGGCATCAATTCAAAAAAATGGTGCAGCAAAGACAAAAATCTATACTACATACGCAAAGAAATTATACTTAGTAGGTAAAAGAGGAGGAGCTTCTCTAGAAGGTAACTCTGAATTAAAACACTTAGCAGCCCAAGCTAAAAGAGAAGGTGTACCAGCTGATATTATTAAAAGAGCTATAGAAAAAGCAGCAGGTATAGGTGGAGAAGACTACACTGAAGTAACTTACGAAGGATTTGGACCAGGTGCATCTACTCTAATTGTTAAGACACTTACAGATAACGTTAACCGTACAGTATCTCTAGTACGTGAAGCATTTAAAAAATCTGCCAACAAACAATTAGGTGTCACAGGTTCAGTTACTTACATGTATGATTACTTAGCTATAATTACTTTTAAAGGCAATGATGAAGAAGAAGTATTTAATAATTTATTAGAAGCTGGAATTGAACCAATCGATATTGAATCTGAAAATGATGAAATTACAGTTACTTTAAAACCATCAGATCATAATAAAGCAAAAGATGCATTAGAAAAATGCTATCCAGGTATAGAATACATCTTTGATGAAGAAGGTATGTTTGCAAAAGATAAAACAACTCTTGAAGGCGAAGACCTAGAAAAATTTAACTTATTACTAGAATTCTTAAATAACATTGATGATGTAACAGACATATATCATAACGTTGAATTGTAAAATAACTGTTTTAAACAGTTATTTTTATTTATAATAATAACAAAGGAGAATAATAATGGATAATTACTTTGACTTTAGAATAAACGATGTAGATAAACAAAAGAAATATATTAAATCAGCTATAAAACATGAACTAGTATTTAATTTTTATAATTTACTAGATGGTAAATATAATAAAAAGATTAAAGAAATACTAGATATAAAAGATGACCCATATATAGAAGTATTAACTGAAGAGTTACTAACTCTTTCTTCTAATCACTTAGAAAGTGCACTAGACACTATACTTACTCACTATGGTATAAAAGCTACTAATAACCTAGAAAAAGATTTTACATCTCTTCCAACAGAAATAACTTCACTTCTAGCATATAACATTAGTTTCTTACATGAAGAAATGAATGAAGATGATAAAAAATACTTACAATTATTACAAAAGAAAAATACTACTAATAACCTAACTAATGAAGAAGAAACATTCATTAAAGACTACGATAAGATTAACGATGAAAAAAGATATAACTTTGGTATATCTCACTTAGATGAATCTCTTAAAGTATTAGAATTAGTATTTAAAGACATAACTAAAGTAGACTATAAAACATTAATGATTCTATCAGATGAACTAGATGAAATAACAACTATGCTATATGAACCAGACCTATACTATAAAACAAGAAATAAATATTTAAATACTAAACTAGGTTCATATGCAAAGAGAGTTATTGAATTAGAATTCCCTGATTTAATAAATAAATAACAAGGTAACAATAGTTACCTTGTTTTTAATACAAACATTTGTTAAAGTAATTATAATTTAATTTTATAAAGGAGGCATTACATGTTTGAATTAGTATCTAAATATAAACCAATGGGAGATCAACCTAAAGCTATAGAAGAATTAGTAAAAGGTATTAACGAAGGAAAGGTTCATCAAGTATTACATGGTGCTACAGGTACAGGTAAAACATTTACCATGGCAAACATAATTGCTAAAACTAATAAACCAGCATTAATACTTGCTCACAACAAAACTCTAGCAGGCCAATTATACTCAGAGTTTAAAGAACTATTTCCAAATAACCATGTAGAATACTTTGTCTCATACTACGATTACTATCAACCAGAAGCATATGTACCTCAAACAGATACTTATATAGAAAAAGACTCATCTATAAATGATGAAATAGATGAGTTAAGACATGCAGCTACATCTGCACTTATTAACTACAAAGATGTAATAATTATAGCTTCTGTATCATGTATATATGGTATAGGAGAAAAAGAAGACTATGAAAGAAACATGTTAATTTTAACAGTTGGAGATGAAGTTAAAAGAAACAATGTCATATCAAAACTAATTGATATGACATATGAAAGAAATGATATAGATTTCCATCGTGGAACATTCAGAGTCCATGGTGATACTCTAGATATCATTCCAATAAATGAACATGTAAATGGAATAAGAATAGAATTCTTTGGAGATGAAATAGATTCTATTAAGAAATTTGATCCAGTAACTGGAGAGGTTCTAAAAAAAGTTTCTTCTATAACAATATCACCAGCATCACAGTTTGTTACAGTTCCAGAAAAACTTGCTATTGCTATTGAAAGAATAGAAAAAGAAAGAGATGAAAGAGTAAAAGAATTACACGATAAAGGTAAACTTTTAGAAGAAGAAAGACTAAAACAAAGAACAGACTATGACATAGAAATGTTAAAAGAAACAGGTTTCTGTCGTGGTATAGAAAACTACTCAAGACACCTAGCCCTAAGAGGTGAAGGAGAAACCCCTACATGTTTAATAGATTACTTTCCAAAAGACTTTCTTATGTTTGTAGATGAATCTCATGTTACTATTCCCCAAGTAAGAGGTATGTATAATGGGGACAGAATGAGAAAAACTACTTTAGTTGAATATGGTTTTAGACTACCAAGTGCACTTGATAATAGACCATTAAAGTTTGATGAATTTGAAAAGAAGATTAATCAAATAATATATGTATCAGCTACCCCTGGAGACTATGAAATAGAAAAATGTAATAATAAATTTGTAGAACAAATAATAAGACCTACAGGTCTATTAGATCCAGAAATAGAAGTAAGACCTACTACAGGCCAAATAGATGATCTAATAAATGAAATAAGAATAAGAATTAGCAAAAATGAAAGAACATTAATAACTACCCTAACTATACGTATGAGTGAAGAACTAACTAACTATTTAAAAGAAGTAGGTCTTAAAGTAGCTTACTTACATAATGAAATAAAAACTCTAGAAAGATTAAAAATAATCCATGACTTAAGAAGTGGAGTATATGATGTCTTAGTAGGTATAAACTTACTAAGAGAAGGTATAGATATACCAGAAGTATCTTTAATTGCAATCATGGATGCTGATAAACAAGGGTTCTTAAGAAATGAACGTAGTTTAATTCAAACTATAGGACGAGCAGCAAGAAATGCAAATGGACATGTAATCATGTATGCAGATACTATCTCAGAATCTATGGATAAAGCTATTAAAGAAACTGAAAGAAGAAGAACAATTCAAATGGCTTATAACAAGGAACATGGAATTATTCCTAAAACAGTTACTAAAAAGATTACAGATGTTATCTCTAACGTTATTAAAGAAGATAAAAAAGAAACTAAGAAAGACTTAACAAAGAAAGAAAAAGAATCTATCATAGCTAACATAGAAAAAGAAATGTTAGAAGCTGCTAAATCATTTGACTATGAAAGAGCAATTGAACTAAGAGATTTACTATTTGAACTAAAAAGTGAAAACTAATATTTACTTTATTTAAAAATATAAATATAATATTTATAGAAAGGTAGAGAAAAGAAATGAATATTATAAAAAGCAAAGTAGGAAAAGAAATAGTTAAAATATCTTTTGTAATATTAGTTTTAATAGGAATAACTAGTACCCTAAATACTATTTCAAGTTACGAAAGAACTGAACAAAGTATAATAGTAAATGATACTCTTCCTGATAACAAAAAAGCTTCTAAAGTTAGTTATCAAAAATCAGAAACTGAAACTATAACAGTACAAGAAGCCCTAGATGAACTAGCAGAAATATTTAAATAATAAACTAAAGAAAAGATGTTAATAACATCTTTTCTTTTATTTACTCTATAAATGTGCTATATTATCGTTATTGTAAAAAGGAAAAGAGGAATAATATGAGAAAAACATATATCTTTGGACATAGAAATCCAGATACAGATGCTACATGCTCAGCAATAGCACTATCATATTTAGAAAACAAATTAGGTAATCATACAGAACCAAGAGTACTTGGAGCCTTAAATAAAGAAGCTCAATACGCATTAAAAACATTTAATATAGAAGAACCTGAATTCTTAGATAATGTTAAAGTTAGAATTAGAGATGTAAACTACGCTAAAGGCGTAATGATGAGTGAAAAATCATCTATTAAAGAAGTAATAGATTCAATGAATAAAAATAAATGCTCAGGTATGCCAATAGTAGATGAAAAGAATAAACTAAACGCATTTATTTCATTAAAAGAAATAGCTAAAGTATTTGTAGAAAATAGTAAAGATCACTTAAGTACAAACTATAATTTATTACTAGAAACTTTAGACGGAAAAGAAATATTACATTACGATGATGAATTTGATGGAAAGATCTTAGCAGGTTCATATCAAAGTCAAACTTTCTTTGATCGTGCTAACATCAATAAAAATGATATTCTAATAATTGGAGATAGACATAAAATCTTAGAACATTGTATTAATTCTAAAATATCTTTAATAGTAATAACAAATGGTATTGAACTAGAAGGTGACTTACTAGAATTAGCAAAGAAAAACAAAGTAAACGTAATATCATCTCCACATGATACTTATAATACATGTTCTAAAATAGCTTTATCTAACTATGTAAGAACAATAGCTTTAAATAAAAACCCTAAAGTTTTCCAAGATACAAACTTCTTAACAGACTTCGTACAAGAAGCCAACAAACTAGGACATACAAACTATCCAGTAGTAAATAAAAATGATAAATGTGAAGGTTTAATAAGATTAACAGATGCTGGATCATACACTAAACAAGATGTAATTTTAGTTGACCACAATAACTTTGAACAATCAGTAACTGGTCTAGATGAAGCAAACATTGTTGAAATAATTGATCACCACAACCTAGGTGGTATTGGTACTAACGTTCCAATTAACTTCCGTGGTATGCCAGTTGGTTGTACTTCAACTATTCTATATTTCTTATATAAAGAAAAAGAAGTTGAAATTCCTGAAAATATTGCTGGTATCATGTTATCTGCTATTTTATCTGATACTTTAATTTTAAAGAGCCCAACAACTACAGATATGGATAGAAGAGCAGTAGAAGAATTATCAAAAATTGCTAAAGTAAACTATGAAGAATACGGCCTAGATTTACTAAAAGCTGGTTCTTCAATCGAAGGTATGTCAATTGATGATATTATCTACAATGACTTCAAGACATTTAAAGTATCTAATAACACATTTGGTATTGGCCAAGTAATTACAATGGATATTGATAAGATTAATAATATGAAAGATGAATTTGTTACTAGATTAAATGAATTAGGTAAAACAAACTTTAAAACTATAGCTGTATTTGTAACAGATATAGTTAAAAATGGTTCATACATATTATTTGATGAAAAGAGTAGGGAAATCCTAATGGATGCTTATGACTTAGATGAACTTGAAGAAGGTACATTTATACCAGACGTGGTAAGTAGAAAAAAACAAATGCTACCAGGCTTAATGGAAGCATTCGAAAAAACAAATTAAATCATAAAAGATGCTTGCTTTTGCAAACATCTTTTTATGATGTATAATATTAATAGGAAGGGATAATATGAGCCAAGAAGAAATAATATTTAATCTAATATTTTTTATAGTAGTATTTATACTAGCATTCATAGTAATACTATTAGCTAATAAATATAAATTAAAAAAGAGAAAAACAAAAGATATCA
>OCTW011454795.1_pt1 | contig 17699 bp, 9 predicted proteins | sample 1539671 | NCBI WGS metagenome assembly OCTW01 (sample SAMN02144230, study PRJEB22623) | gut metagenome | biome: sheep rumen | host: Ovis aries | place: New Zealand
TTACGATAATCTTCACAGACTTGGACAGCTTCGAGAATGCGGGACTCTTTTTCGGATGGCGACGCAGAACCGACGTAATTCCTCAGTTTATCGGCCCCCTCATCCGTGCGGTTCAGTGCAAAAAGACGACGTGAAGCATGAAGCTGATGATATTTCGGATCCGATAGTTTTTCCTCAATTTCGAGAGCTTTCTGCGTTTGTCCCCTACTCGCCAAAGATACGGCATAGGCAGCTTTAACTTGTTCCGCATGAGCAGGAGATTGTCCGGAGGATTCGAGTGCAGTTAAGCACCCATAAGCATCCGCATTCCCATTCAATTGGTTATAAGCAGCGAGCAATGATTCCTGTTCCTGTGGGGACCAGGATTTGTCGTTATCCGTCGATCTTTGTGCAGAATCACAATAGGCCGTCCATTTTTTTTGAGCCGAAGAAATTTCACGAATGAGTGACTCGGTCTTTTCGGTTCCGCCATCGAGTGTGCGTGCAAAATCGGCTGCATTGGCTGCGGAATCGTAGTTTCCACGGGCAAGATGCGTCGTCGCGATGAGCCTGTATACATCGGGATTTTTAGGTTCTTTGGCTAGCGCAATCGCAGCCTGTTTCATCGCCTCATCGTAATCGCCCGATTTTTGCGCTTCCCAGCCGGCGACGAGCCCGGTGCATGAAGTCATTAAAAGGGACGACAATAGAATCAGATTTTTCCACTGCATATAGAGAAAGCCTGTAGCAATTAGCAATTAGTAATTAGTAATTAGCAATTAAGAATTACAAAGATAAATATATCTCTTAAATCATAATCCACTATTCACCAACGACTACTCACTATCCGTTAAGATCTTTTTTTCTTTTTGGGATGAAGCACAAAGCCCATTTCAGGCATATCCGGGATGAGATCATCGCGATATCCGATATCGACTTCAGTTTTGGCGACAAAATCTTCATCGCCCTTCGAAAGTACACCAATAAATTTATCGATGTGTTCCTGCTTCACTTCGGAAAATCTGTCGGCAAACTGTACGAATTTGCCAATATACGGCGGCCTCGTACATGCACGGATTTTAAAGAAACACCGGATATGAATATGAATGAGATCAAATAGGCCGACCTCTTCGGGTTTCATTTCCGCAATCGTTTTATGTTTTTCGGGGGTTTCCCCCGCGCCGCTTTTGTCTTCGACAATGCGCGTCTCCCCCTCGCCATTATTGGCTGTGCCAATACATGGCGTTTCGGCGCTATTGCCAACGGCAATACGCGCCGATTCTTTGGGTGCCTGTATTTCCTCTGTGGGAGCCGGTTTCTTTTTTTGTAAAGCCTGCTTTAGTTCCGCCGGCGTTTCTGCCAAAGGCTCACCTTCTTTGACTGCGGCAATTTCGGCCTCGATTTGCTCCGATAATTTTAGGCACAGCGGTCCATCGAGCGGCTTAGCATTGAGTGCAGCAAATGTCTGAGCCAACAAATCCCGAATGCGCAAACGCCAGGCTTTCCCGAGTGATTTGCCATTGGCACGCAGGATTTTGTTTAATTCCTGCGCATTTTTTTCAACCGCATTGATGGACATTAATCTTCGAAAACCGGTGTGCCGAGAATTTGACTGACCTCAGTAACATCGCGAGCAGACTGCGGCAGATGTGCATTCTCGAGATTGACACCATTGAGCAGAGAAGGCGTCAGCATCGTATTGAAAATTCTGGCCTCTGAGAGATTGGCATCCGAAAGGTTGGCCCCCGCAAGCGTCACTTTATCGAGGTTCGACTGGAACAAATTTGCGTGGCGCAATATACCTTTCTGGAAATTGGCCTCGCTGAGGCTTGATGCGGACATATCCGAATCGGTCAAATCCGCTTCGCAGAAAAATGTACGGTTTAAGTTGGCATTTTTAAAGCTGCATTTGGTCAAAAGTGCATTCATGAAGAAAGCGTGTTCTGCCTGAGCGCCAGAGAAATCAGCCGGAGAATGCGCATATACATTGCTGAAATTTGCATCCGTGAGAACGGCATTGAGGAAATTCGCCCTGGAAAGCACGGCCTGAAGGAAAGTCGTTTCGGTAGCATGCAGATTTTCGAGATTGGCCTGTGTCAGATTGACTTCCCTGAATTTGGATCGATCGGCTTCGACGTTGGAAAAATTGGCATTCTGGCAAATGGCATAAGACAAATCGGCCTCTGTCAAAGATGCATTGCTGAAATCAGCCTGAGTCAGATTTGATTTGTACCAATTCGTTTTTTTGAACTGACCGTGGGAAGCTCTCAAGGATTCAGCCATGGTGTAAGCAAAAGAAGCAAAATTGGCATTGGCATGTTCAAAACATACGGATTTGATATGGGAATTTCTGAAGTCCGCACCCGCGAGGTTGGCGCGCGAAAAATCAGCATTTTCGAGATTTGAACTGCTAAAGCGTGTTCCCTTGGCTGTGATTTCCGCCAGGTTCGCATTGACAAGTGTCACAGACTGCAAATCCGCCCCTGTCAAATCGGCACCGGATAAATGAACATTGGACAAATTTGCTTCCCGGAGGGAGGCGTATTTGAGCGAAAGCCCCGTCATATCAGAGCCACTGAGATCTGCCTGTTCCAGATGTGCCCGTTCAAGTTTTGCATGGGTCAAATCAAGTCCGCGCAAATCAATGCCCCTTAGATCGAGCCCATTGGAAATATCTTTAACGCCAGCCATACCGACGAGATACTTTGCCCAGTCATCATCCCCACGAACAAGTGCGTCAATGACCTTTTGACGCCTGTCTGGTCCATCTGTCATTAGCCATCGGTGGGTAGGATCCATGTTTTCACCATCTCGATTGTGTCATCGTCGTCCACCCGAAACATATCGGCGACAACGACGAAAGCCATGCAACAAATATCAAAGTTTACCACATTCCAATGGAATTAAGCAATTATGAATGGGTTGTAGTTTTGCACTTTCGCAACAATTCAGCAGGGGCAGAGCTCCGGCTGAAATGTTGCGCAACGATTGAACAAATGAGATAAGAAAATTGAAGTTTATCTGAAAATGTGCGACAACATGCGGCGCGTTTTAGGACGAACGCACATGGAGGTTCTATGGCACAAGAACAACGATTTGAGCTCGTAAGTACGCTGGGCCGCGGCGGAATGGCTGAGGTTTTTCTCGGTTGGATGAATTCGGTTGGCGGTCTGCGACGAAAAGTCGCTATCAAGCGAATTTTGCCAGAGCTCATTCAGAAACAGGGAAAACTGTTTCAGCAAATGTTTGTAGACGAGGCCAGACTGGCTTTCCAGCTTGAGCATGACAATATTGTCCGAGTCTACGATGTCGGGCAAACGGCAAATACCTTCTTTATCGTCATGGAATATATTGAAGGTTTTGATCTGAAGTCCATCATGGAAAAGCTCAGAGCCAGCGGAACAATTTTCCCGCTGGGCGTGGCGCTCTATATTACCCTGCAGGTCTGCGCCGGTCTCGGTTATGCACATACTTTGTCAGATACGGATGGAAAACCACTCGGTCTGATTCACAATGATATATCTCCCCCCAACATTCTCATTGGCCGCCACGGTGAAGTAAAAGTTGCTGACTTTGGCCTTTCGGATGCGCGTTCCAACGACGTGGCAACCCCCGACGGAATGATCAAGGGCAAGTTTGCCTATATTTCCCCCGAAAGTACCAAGAATCCACCCAATATCACTTCACGAAGCGATATTTTCTCCATCGGTATCGTCCTTTGGGAAATGCTCGCAGGGCGCAGACTGTTCCAACGTGATTCCGATCTGGATACTTTTAAGGCCGTCCGGGCCTGTGAAATTCCCGACCTGCGCGATTACCGCAACGACATTCCAGAGGCTCTGGTCAAAGTTGTCAACAAAGCGCTCGCAGCATCCCCGGATGATCGTTATCAGACATGTGAAGAATTCTATCTCGATATAGCTTCACTGGCTACCGCCCTGGCCATACCGCTCAACCGTTATGATTTGAGCTGGCTGGTGAATGACCTTGCTGGCAATCGGTGGAAAGAATTCATCGGCGAGAAAGTTTCAGAAGACGTCCAAAAATCCCTGGAAGACGAACTGGGTGGCATGCTCCCCCCTGGCGATGCAGAGATGTTTGCGGAGCTTGTCACAGGCATGTCCGAAGCCCAGGTGGTAGAAACAAACGAAACAGCACAAAAAGAGAACGCCAACTGGCTGGAGGATGTTTTCAACGACGTCGGCTTCGACGAAGGTGAAGTTGTCTTTGACAAAAAATCGAAGGAACCTACCCCTGAGCCCAACAAAAATGCCGACCCCACGAAAGCACAGCAGGCTCCGGCTGTTCCAAGAAAAGCTGCCGTTGCCATTCCGGAATCATCCCCCTCCCCCACACTCAAAACCAAAAATTCCAAGAGCGCCGTAACTCCGATTGTACGCGAAGTCAGCGGCATGCTGCCATCCTCCAAATCCAAACTGATTGCCACACCCAATCTTCCCCCCGCAAAACCTTCCTACTTCGTTTTGCTGGGTGCCGGATTCATTGGCCTCATTGTTGGAATCATCTTTGCGGTGGTCGTGGTTATGTTTGCTTTATACTAAATCTCAAAAAAATCCCCGGAGTTCAATGACGGACTCGCGGGGATTTTTTTATGCCCAAAGCTTTTATGAATCATGAATAGGCACGCGCCTTTCGAATTCCGAAATATTCTTCAGCAATCATAACTCATGATTTATCAGTGATTGATGCACCAAAAGCTGAGGGAACCATTAAAAATAGAGGTAAAAACGCTGGAATTTGCGTAAATCTTGTGAAAATACAATAAATTGTAGATTGTATTTACCCCATATTCCGCCTTTTCAAGTCCAGAATCCGTTTTATCCGTAATGAAATCGATAAAAACAGACGGTCCCCGGAATTTATCTATCCGCAGGATTTGAAAAACAAACGCAAACAAAACGGCAAAAAAGTAAACCAGCAGCTTAAGTAAAATGACCAGGAAGGCCAGGATGAACATGATGCCGGCCCTGACCAGAATTCCTCCCGGAAGCAACACAATGGGAATGGTCAGAAGACCTTTCTGTTCATCCCGATATCTGGCAACGAGTTCGGTAAATACAATCAAATACTGTATTGCCAGAACAACACCTAAAGCCCATTTAATCGGAACATGCTGAGCCAATGGTGTGGGCAGCCCCAAATAATTCTTTGCGAGCGAATCCCCCAAAAGAATGACAGCAATCAGCATGAGTACTTCGAAAGCAACTGCAGCAATCGTCAGCCATTTGTTGCCAGCAACACGATATTTGTATTGATTAAACTTTTTATCTATCGAGTGGAACAATTTTTTGACAAACATAGCAAACACCCCAGAAGCGTGGCAATGATATCATAAATTCATAGCGACGTTTAAGGAAACTCTGATCAATTGGCTCCCGCCTCCTTTCCCCGAAGGGGCAAAGGGAGTGGGTTTGCCAAAACACACAGTTGGGAATGATATCATTATTCAGAGATCCCTTAAGCAGTAAGGATATGAAATACGGTTATATTTTCTCTGTAAATGCATGTGAATGAAATGTAATATCCAGGTTTTGCCCCCCAGCCAAATGGATTTCAAATCAGAGCCAGGGGCCATTCCCTGTATAGACAAAAGGATGCCGCTCCGAATGTTCTGCATGTTCCGGGTAGTCGGTCCGATAATGACCGCCCCGGCTTTCTTTGCGTTCCCTGGCTGCCTGTGTGATAATCCTTGCCGTGTCGATCATGTTGCAAAGCATGAGCGACTGGGGGTGTTTCCATACAATATCATCGAGAATACCCAGTGCATGACGCATGCTTTCTTCGCTTCGGACGAGACCGACATCGGACCACATGGTATGACGCAGTAAATCGGCATATTTGGCTTCTTCCTGAGTCACAAAGGTCGGGCGCGCAAAATAAGTATGAGATTCAACACGGAAATCCTGATTCCAGTTGATTTGCTCAAGAATATCCTGGCTCACGCGGGCGCCAAAGACAATGCCTTCGAGCAAAGAATTACTGGCCAATCGGTTGGCGCCGTGTACGCCGGTTGCCGAAACTTCACCGCAAGCCCATAAACCGGGACAAGTCGTACGGCCATTTTCATCGACACTGACGCCGCCCATGTGATAGTGGGCCGCAGGCGAGACCGGAAGCAGATCGCGCACGGGATCGAGGCCTGCCTGCTGGCAGAATCCGAAAACAGTGGGGAATTTCTGTGGGAATTTGTCACCGATGCATCTTGCATCGAGCATGACCTGCATTCCTTTTTGCTGTTGTGCCCAAATTCCCCTAGCCACGACATCGCGTGGAGCAAGCTCGGCATCCTTATGAATATCAGGCATAAAGCGTTTGCCATTGGCGAGCAGCACCGCTCCCTCGCCACGCAAAGCTTCGGTCAGCAGGGGGAGTGGGTCGACGGTCGTATTGAGTGCCGTCGGATGGAACTGAACGAATTCGACATCGGACAACACAGCCCCAGCCCTTGCAGCAATGGCGAGCCCATCCCCGACAGATTCGACAGGATTCGTCGTAAACTGATAGATACGGCCAATTCCACCGCAGGCCAGCACAACCGCAGGCGCACTCACTTCGATGATTTCGTGTGAATCATTGATGATGCCATAGACCCCAGAGACATGTCCGTCGGTCAGAAGCAAATCGGCCACATAGCAATTTTCAATTACCTGAACGTTTTCGCGACACTTGATGGCTGCGACGAGTGCGCGTTCAACTTCAGCCCCCGTGCTGTCTCCATTGGCATGCAGAATACGTCTTCTGCTGTGTGCGGCTTCACGTCCGAATGAGAGTTCACCATCTTCGGTTCGATCAAACTGAGCCCCAACTTCGATGAGTTTTCGAATACACGCCGGTCCTTCTTGAGTCAGCAAATCGACGCATTTCTTGACAGACAGGCCATCCCCGGCAACGAGCGTATCGGCAGCATGCAGTTCAGGGGTATCATCTTTGCCCATGGCACATGCAATTCCGCCCTGAGCAATCGGAGTCGATCCTCCCCTGCCAAAAGCCGCTTTGGTCAGCACTATCACGCGTTTATTGGTGAGTCCGAGTGCTGCAGACAGCCCCGCAACCCCGCCGCCGATGATGGCAACATCCGCTTTAAATCTGAGCATTTTATATTCCTGGTATCGATCTTATCTGGAGTATCTGGAGCGTTTTAAAGAAACGCCATAAATTCATGCTGCACAAATTGCGCAACAGAAATGGCCTTTTACATGGATGTGAAGGGGTTTGCACGCAAAAAGAGTGTATTCAGGATAGAGGTTTTTTTCTGGCGCGTGCTATGGCTTTTCGCCATACGCACTGCGAATCGGCCTTTTGGCATACGCCAATACGGCCTTTTTATTTTTCAAAAACTGCGTCAAAAGAACAGTCAGTGGCGTGGCCATACAACCCTACGAAGGCCGTACCGAACGCAGTGAGGCAGGCCGGAGCGCGAAGCGTATCGAACGCAGTGAGATAGCGCGCGAAACCAATCCAAAAAAAGTTACCCAAGTCCCCTTTGCTTTATGCAAAGACCTGAAGCTTGATTGTCCAGACAGCAGGCCGTAGGCAACAGTAAATGCTCTATAGGGAAATGGTGTGATTTCTGAATAAAGATTGGGGAATGTGTTTGGCAAACTCCTGCCTCATGCCCCCTGCCTCATGCCTTGTTATTGTATTGATATTGGAAAAAAGCTCAGCCCCCGGGTGAGCAGTAACCAAAAAAAATACGATTTCATAAAAAAAACCTTATCGTTCGGCAAAGAAAAACATATAATGTATAATGGGTGTAGAGTGTCTAAATTTAACTCAACATAAGGAGAAAACACCATGGCAGCACCAAGTAATGTTCAGTGGGTATCGGGTGGAAGCAATTTCGAAGTAACGCATTACACGTATGCACTCGAAAGCGATGAGAAGCACAAGAATTCGCCGAAAGTCAGTGCACACGGCCTGAGTGAGCAATATCGACAGGGTTTCCTGGACAATAAATATGGCGTAGCCATGCAGGGAACCGGCCTTGCCGAAAATGGCAAGTACATCATGTACAACGGCAAAAACAGCGACGGGACTTTCAATTATACGTATGGCGTAGGCGGTGCCTATCGACAAATCACGAAGCCCTATGAGCAGATTGCCGTTGACAAGAGCGTGATTCCCTATGGTTCGCAGGTTTATGTCGAATGCTACGACAAGATCATGAGCGCGGACGACTGCGGCGGTGCCATCAAAGGCAACCACATCGATGTGTTCGCGGGTGCCATTCCGATTGCAGAAGCTTATGCTCTGGGCAAGAAATCATCGCGCGTCGGCATTGTCAAAGGCGGTGCAACGACAGGCGGCGAAACGACGACAGGCGGCGGCACAGCGACAGGCGGCAGCACGACGGCAGGTGGTGATGGATTCGATGTGGAAAGCGCAGTTTCTTATAACCGCAGCCGCGGCTATACGACTGAGACATGGAAAACGATCCAATCCGTCGTAGGCACAACGGTGGACGGCGATCCAGGTCCATTGACGGCAAAAGCCATTTATAGCTGGCAGAAATCACATTCTCTCGAAGCCGATGGCAAATGCGGTCCGATCACACTGTCGGCGATTAACAGTGCCAGTGCGGGTAGTTCAGGCGGCGAAACGGCTTCTTCGGGCGGCACGACGGCAACGACTGGTGGTGAGTCTACTTCGACAGGCGGCACAGCATCTACGGGCGGTGCAACCACGACTTCCGGCGGTGTTCCCATTACCTCCGAGGCCGGTGCAGGTTCGAAACGTTCATCACTCGCCACATCCTGGGTCGAATACGGCACCCAGAAGAGCAGTAACAGAACCGAGTCTGTCAGCAAAATCACGATCCATCACATGGCAGGAAACATGGGTGCCGAAAACTGTGCCAAATATCTCAGGGACAGTGACCGCGAGGCAAGTGCCAACTACTTTATTGGCACAGACGGTGCCATCGTCGGCGGTGTCGATGAGACACGCCGTGCGTGGACTTCGAGCAGCAGTTCCAATGATCAGAAAGCAATCACAATGGAGGTCGCCAACAACTCCGGTGAGCCCAACTGGACGATATCCGATGCAGCCTACAAGTCGATGATAGCCTTATGCCGGGATATTTGCTCACGCTACGGCATCTCGCCACATTTTGACGGCAGTCCATCCGCCTCTCTGACGTCTCACTACATGTTTGCCAGCACCAACTGCCCTGGGCCTTATATTTTAGGCAAACTCAAAAGCGGTGAAATCGAGAATGATATCAAAGGCGGCGGCGGTTCGACGACCACTGCAGAAGCCCCCAGTGCAGCAACGCCATCTGCGGCTCCTACGACCGCCCCAACTGCAGCAGCAACGGTTAATATCGATGTCGAAACAGCGATTGCCTATAATCTCGCCCAGGGTTATTCGACCGAGACCTGGAAGAAGATCCAGGCAACCGTCGGTACGACAGTCGATGGTGATCCCGGCAAACTGACGGCTAACGCCATTGCCGTATGGCAAGCAGCACACGGTCTTGAGGTCGATGGGATCTGCGGACCGATTACGTATGCAGCCATATCCCAAACCTGGGGAACCGAGACGACAACCCCGGCAACGGCAACGCCCACCACAACCGAAACACCGACTACGACAGAAACACCGGCCAAAACAGAAACACCGGCCGCTCCCGCTGCCCCGACAACCACTGTTGACCCGGCATCCATCAGCATCGATGAAGACGCGGCTGTGGAGTTTAACAGGGGCGCGGGTTATCCTCCTTCAACATGGATGGAAATTCAGGCCATCGTCGGCACCGGTGTCGATGGCGATCCCGGCAAACTGACAGCCAATGCCATTGCCGTATGGCAGGCAGCACACGGTCTCGAAGTCGACGGCAAATGCGGTCCCAAGACACTCGCTGCGATGGGCATCGAAATTAAGTCTGATATCGAAGGTGCTGTTCCCGATCAACCTCTCGCTGATGCATCTGTCCAAGTTACCAAGGAAATGAACTCGACAGGCTGGTGTGCCACAGGCGTAAGCAGAGCCATCAGTCGAGTTCATGGATTCTATCCATCTGCTGACGGCAATACGATGGGACCCGCAATCGTGGGAAGCGGTTTGTACAAACAGCTTTATAACGTCTCGCTTGAGCAGGCACTTAAAGTCCCTGGACTTGTGCTGTCATGGCAGAGAACTTCAACCACACTTGGTGCAATATACGGCCATACTGCGATTACTCAGGGCAATGGCAAATCATCGACATCAGACTATTATGAGAATGACACTATCGCCAGCTCCAATGGTCGTCGTTTCGAATTATCCGTTTACTCTCTGGTCAAATAATCCATAGCCTTTTTGGTACAAAAGCCCGGTCTCATACCGGGCTTTTTTTATTTTTTTAATAATTCATACAACTGTCGTCATCCAACGCAATGAATTCCCCAGGTTCGATGCCCTCTGAACATCGCGCAAATAAAAACTATTTTTGTAGAAATATATTTTTTGCAAAATGTTTTCTATATGAGTAATATTAAAATGGTTGTTTAGGTGTTGTTTAAGAGAAAAATTTGTTTATGAGAAAAAAGGAGAAGGACATGCCAGAAGGAACAGTTCAAGGGACTGCAAAAGTCACTTCATCGAGTCTCAATGTACGAGAAGGCGCTGGCAAGGATACCAAGTATCTTGGTAAACTAAAGAAGGGCGCTACCGTTTCGTACTATTCGGATAACAATGGTTGGCTGCAGATACAGTATAAAAGCAAAGATGCCTATATCTGTAAAGATTTCACAAAGGTCACGAGCAGCGGAACGACGTCGGCCGCAGCAGAACCAACTTCGACACCAGCTCCAGCCAGCACAGAAAGCAGCGCTGCATCTGAGGATGTCTACAATGAGTCAGAGGCCGTAGCCTTTAACAAATCAGCCGGTTTTACCGGCAACCAATGGAAAGTTATTCAGAAAGCCGTTGGGACGACAGCCGATGGCAAGCCAGGCCCCAAAACGGCACGAAAGATCCGTGACTGGCAGAAGAGCCATGGTCTGCCTGCCAATGGTAAATGTGATGACGCGACCTATGCAGCCATTACAGGTGGAACGTCAACCACGACGGCGCCGTCTACCCCTGCAACTCCGACTGCCACAGAGACACCTGCGACACCGACTCCGGCAGAAACACCAGTCACGCCGACGGCCACAGAGACACCAACCACAACGACTGCAGAACCAACTGAAACACCTTCTGCACCGTCTGCCCCTACAAGCACAGAAGTCTATAATGAAGCAGAAGCGGTTGCGTTTAATAAGAGTGTAAACATTTCCAAAGCGGAATGGCAAAAAGTTCAGGCGGTTGTTGACGCAGGCAAAGATGGTAAACCAGGCCCCAAAACAGCACAAGCCATACGGAATTGGCAAGAAAAACATGGCATGGCTGGCACAGGGAAATGCGATGAGGCCACTTATGCTGCCATTATGGCTGAATATAAGACCTTGAGTGCAGCTATGGGTGGAAACCAGACATCTTCACTTGCAACGGACTCGGTCGATTTTGGCGATAAATCAAGTAGCAAAAGAACTGAGAAAATTAGCAAAATAACGATCCACCATACTGGCGGCGTTGGTGATGCCAAGGGCTACGCCAGTTATCATGCCCGCGGTGGACGCGGCGCAAGCGCCAATTACTATATTGGCAATGGCGGGGAAATATGTGCTGGCGTTGCTGAAAATCGTCGTGCCTGGACATCCAGCAATGGCGCAAATGATCAGAAAGCCATCACGATGGAAGTCTCTAACAGCAAGAAGGAGAATCCATGGCCCATATCTGTAGAAGCCTACAAATCTACGATTGCTTTGTGCAGAGATATCTGCTCACGCTATGGCATCAGCCCACACTTTACTGGAGATGCTGGTGGTTCCCTCACTGGACACTATATGTTTAAATCAACCTGCTGTCCTGGCCCGACCTTTAGAAGCAGGTTGGAAAGTGGCGAGCTAGAGAACGATATCAAGAATGGCATCACGGATTACGAGCCACCAACCGAAGACCCGATGAAAGTCAAAATTAAGACAGGCGAGGCAAATAAGTTCAATAAAAACTTAGGCTTATCGACAGAAACGTGGAAAGCTGTTCAGCAGGTAATCAGAGTCACAGCCGATGGTAAACCTGGCACACAAACATCACTTGCCATAGCCAGATGGCAAAAGAGAAATGGACTCGAAATAACAGGTAAACTCGACGAAGCAACGATGGCTGCAATGGGTATCAAGAAGGAATAGTCAACGACGATTGTCGTTTGTAAAACCGGGCTTTTAGCCCGGTTTTTTTGTGCCTTCGCTCCCTTATTCTTCATCCATCATGATGAAGAAATTGAACCCTCACATTTTAAATTCAAGTAACGCTTCAACCCTAGAGTACGTTCCTGTTTTCACAAAAAAACTTGAAATCTCTTTAATTCATAATGCAGAACTCATAATGCTGAATAATTTTGTAAAACCAAAAGAATCATCCAAATCCTCTGAGCATGACATTTCATGATGCATTCATAATTATGCATTAACGCACGATTGAGCTTTTGAAGAAAACAAGATAGAGGCTGAATTGTTACAAATTCATATAAAGTGTAAAAAATGCTAAATTGTTATAAATTCATATAAAATATAAAAAGTAATGCATTGAACAAATAAATGGGTATAATGATAATGGAGTATAGTGTGTGTGGTAGAGAAACACTTAAATAAGGAGAACAGACCATGCCAGAAACAGCAGGACCATCGTCAGGATCAAGCAGCACGTCAGTAGCCCAGCAGGTCGTCAATACGGCCATGGAGTATGTCAACAGAGGCAATCCCTATACTTATGGAGGATCCGGCCAAGCATTGACAGATGCAAATGTCAACAGCCTTGCAAACTCATTTAAAGGCAATAGCGATGCTTATTATGGGCACGTCAAACCAGGCGGCAAGGATTACGACAAAGTCAACAAAAGCGGGATGGAGTGCGTTGATTGCTCAGGACTGACCCGTAAAGTATTTAAAAAATTCGGCAAAAACCTCGACCACAGTTCAAAAAGCCAGTACAATGCAGGCAAAGATGTTGGCTGGAAGAATGCATTACCGGGCGATCTCATGGTTAAAAGCGGCCACGCAGCCATCATGGGGTCGAATGGTAAACTGATCGAAGCCAAAGGCTGGAAATGGGGGTGCACAAATGATCGTGCACCGAACAGCGATTTTAAGGCCATTCGATTGATTACCGGCGGAGAAACTGTCACAACCAGTGGGACGACATCGACGGGCGGCGGTTCAACATCGTCTTCGGGCAGCTTCAATGTGAATTCAGCCGTCCAATATAATCGAGGCCGCAACTATTCAAAGGCCGAATGGAAAATGATCCAGGGCGTCGTAGGCACGGATGTCGATGGCGATCCGGGTAAAAAGACAGCGACAGCCATCTATGAATGGCAGAAATCACATGGCCTTGAAGCAGACGGCAAATGCGGTCCTGCAACTTATGGTGCCATTAAAGCAGCGAGTTCTGGTGGCAGTTCATCACCAGCCCCCACAACATCGACACCGGCTCCAACCACTGCGACACCGGCCCCCACAACATCGACACCAGCTCCAAGCGCTCCTGCCCCCGAAAGCAGTCCATCTTCTTCAGATGTACAAATTAATGTCAGTGCGGCCGTATCCTACAACAAAGGTCGCAACTATTCGAAGGAGCTCTGGAAGAAAATTCAGGCAAAAGTCAATACCGATGTCGATGGAGACCCTGGGAAGAATACAGCAAAAGCGATAGCCGTCTGGCAAAAAGCCAATGGTCTCTCTGTTGACGGCAAATGCGGCCCGGCAACGCTTGCCAAGATGGATCTCGACAGTGCGTCCTCCCCATCTCCATCCACGAGCACATCAACCCCAGCACCAGCACCAGCACCTTCCAGTTCTGGTACTTCAGCCAGCCTTCCCTCAGGAAATGTTACAGAACACTTTAAATGGTCTGAGTTTGCATGCCATGATGGCAGCCAGGTTCCTAATGAATATCGCGCCAATACCAAGAAATTATGCCAAAATCTCGAGATTCTGCGCGAAGCTTTAGGTGGCAAATCCATCTCCGTTACGAGCGGTTATCGTTCGCCTTCTTACAACAAAAAAATCGATGGTGCTCCCAAAAGCCAACACATGTACGGCAGTGCAGCCGATATTAAAGTCAGCGGGGTCTCCCCTGCCAAAGTTCGCGAAAAAATCAAAGAACTCGGCAAGAGCGGTAAAATCTTCAAAGGTGGCTTAGGTAAATATGATTCATTCACTCACTACGATGTACGTGGCAGTGGTGGTAGCTTCACAACCTGGTAAACCATAGATTTCTTTTGTTCGGGCCACCTTTTCGCTCTGCGAATACGGTGGCCTTGCCGTGCTATCGTGCTTGCGCCCGATACGCACGTTTTTTTTTAAGAATCAAAGTTTTACATTCATCGTTCGATAAAGAAACAAAAAAAAAATGTAACAACGACATTCTCGTTGGCATCATTAGAATGAAGGAATTCCCCTTCCCTAATTTGAGGTGTCGTATGTTTACATCCGGATTTGTCTAACGACGAAATTCCCAACATAATGTATGGTCAACCGAGGGGCGGTATGCAGCATCGAAGATTCCGGACGCGGACCAAATGCTGAAGCACTGTACATGCCAGGCACATCAGGATGTCTCTTTTTTTACGCGGATATGAAGCGGAAAGGGGGCAGTGTGCCAAGACCGCGCGTTTTTGGGTCGGACGGCGAGTCGGCGGGTGGGAATGGGAGAGAGGTAACCCTATGGTTACCCAGTCTCGTTTACCCACACAAAACCACATGTGGCATTTAAAACCACATTATACACACCACATGATCATCCTATCACGAATCAAACCGCGCAACAGAAACAAGGCATCTGGGTATTGCTGCTGCGCATAAGTATGAGTTAATGACAGAGATTAGTATCTCCCTCATATATCACCCATTCTCCAACGGAATTACATTTATATGTATAATCTTTGACGATATCTGAATAGTGAGAGTATTCCTGAATATAGGACTCGTCTGCATTTTCAAAGAGTTCCGTTCCAGTCTTTATATCGCCTTGTGTACACTGTTCATGCTTACCAACAAAGAAACCATCATCTGTAGAGCAGAATGTTTCACAAGGTACAGATGATTCGGGATCTAAAGATCTATAACAGTATTCATGATAATTACAATATTTCTTACAAACATCAGCAGAAATGCCACTGTCATAATGATGACAATAATAGCAACTTCCATTTTTAGATGATTCAAGATAGGAGTCTTTCATATATACATAATGGTCATTCTTGTTTGAACATTTATATCCATAAATACCAAGATCAGCAGAATAAATATCATTCAAATACAAGAAACAAGCACCTGAGTCTCCTCCGTCATGATAAGACAGTACGACATCCCCTACATCGGAGGCAGAACACGGTGTAAAGCATTCTGCATGAATCTGATTGTCTTTCCATTGGCAAAGAACAGCATTACCGGGTTGACAATATTCAGCCAATGTCATCGGTGTATCTATGATCGGTTTGTCTTCACATATATTGTCAAATTTATAATGATTGGCATGATCAGCGATACACCAGGCATCATAATCGACGAGATTGTCTTTATAGACAGACATGTCCCAATAATCGCCATATTCATCATCATGAATACATTTTATAAAATTATCGAACTGGCATCCACCGCAGTCGAACCAGGAACCGTCTTTTGGGAAATCCGTGGGACAGCTTGATGATTGAATGCAATTGCCAGCATCATCGCAGCCATTTTTACAAGAGCTCGGGCAGGCGCAGGTGCCATCGGGATCACAGCCGTTTATGCACGTACTCGGGCAGGTGACGTCATTGGGTTTGCAGTTACCTGTATCATCGCAGTCATTTTTACAAGAGCTCGGGCAGGCGCAGGTGCCATCGGGATTACAGCCATTTTTACAAGTGCTTGGGCAGGTGACTTCATTGGGTTTGCAGTTACCTAAGTCATCGCAGCCGTTCTTGCACGTACTTGGACAAGTGGGGATTACAATATCATTGCAAAGTCCATTATCATCGCAGTTATCCTTGCATTTATCGGGACAGATGACCTCGAGCTTAGCATTGCAGACGCCATCGGTACAGCCATAAGAACAACTCTCATTCAATTCCCAATGATTGTTCTTGCAGCTCACGACACGATCACCTGCATCCGAGCATTTGAGCGCGCCTTCGGTGCATACAGGCTGCGGTATGTTCGTAATGCATGCATTATCTTTACATCCACCGGAACAGTTTTCTAAAATAGCCCATGCGTTATGCATACATAAGAGTACCTGCAAACCGGAATCTGAGCATTTTCGAACGCCATCGGTACATTGTGCAGTGGGTGGATTCTGTGCAGGTACATTCACAGTCACGAGGTTCGAGCACCCCGAAAATGCTCCATTACCGATACTAGTGGCATTGGGTGCATTGACCGTCGTCAAGCCAGTACATCCGGCAAAGGCCGAATCACCTATGATTGTGACATTCGGTACATTGGCAGATGCCAAATTCGTACATCCCGAAAAGGCCCCATTGCCAATCGACGTCAAATTAGGAAACTGATTCAGATCGTCGAGCGACAGGATTTGAGTATTATTGACAAAAGCCATTGCAGGAATTTGGGTTACTGCCGCTGCTTCGTCGCTGTCAATGCAATAGTCTTTATTCGTATCCCACCAGGTCATTGCATAAGATTCGATGGCTTGATCGACGAAAGACAGACACAATGCGGATTTATTCTGTTGTGTGTCGTCCGTTTTATTGTCGGAACAAGCAGCGAAAACGAGAGATAGTGCGGCAACCATGAGGATGAGACTATGTTTCATGGAGAATACCTTTATAAATCAAAGTGCCCTGATACACGTGCAGAAACAAAATATGCACAAATTTTTCCAAATTTTAGTATTAACAAAAAAATACCAATTCAACACAATTATAACAAATATTTTTCGATTTTTCTATTTATTTAACAACTAATCAGCAGCCACAAAAGTCTGTGTGTTTTTTCATGTTTGTTGTCCCAGGTTGCGTAGCTATTAATTGGCGAGCTGTATCGCCGGGCGAATGCACGGCGAAAAGCGAGCGGCGAAGGCGTATGTGCCATCGGCACATAGCCGCGCCCACAAAATCATTGAAAAATCTTGCCTTGCTCGACCTGGGTCAAATAATCCCACCGCTCGTAGAGTGCATTGATTCGCGCATTGAGCTCGTCGAGTTTATCGCTGAGTTCTTTGGCGCGGTTGGGAATTTTGTACGTATTGGGATCGGCAATTTCGGCTTCGACGCTTTCCTTCTCGGTTTCGGCTTCGAGAATGACGTCCTCGATCTTTTTGAGTTCTTCGGCTTCCTTAAAGGTTAGCTTGCGCGGTTTGTTTGCATTTTTCTGAGTTTGAGCGGCGACTTTGGCGACCTCGGCTTGTTTGGCCAGTTTGGCAGCTTTGGCATCGTCCGCTTTTTTCTTGCACAGCTGATAAAAATCGTAATCACCTTCGTAACGGATGAATGAGGTGGTGTCTTCATCGAAAGCAATGACGGCAGTTGCGAGCCGATTGATGAGATAGCGGTCGTGGGTGACAAAAAGGACAGCACCGTCGTAATCGGCGAGCGCATTTTCGAGCGTCTGAAGGGAATCGATATCGAGGTCGTTCGTGGGCTCGTCGAGCACGAGGAGATTCGCATCGGT
>OCTW013383933.1_pt1 | contig 17691 bp, 16 predicted proteins | sample 1539671 | NCBI WGS metagenome assembly OCTW01 (sample SAMN02144230, study PRJEB22623) | gut metagenome | biome: sheep rumen | host: Ovis aries | place: New Zealand
GTACAGCCGCCAATGACTAAGTATTTAAAGGCTTCATTATGGATTAATTTTTTAATTGCATTCATGATTTTTTCTTTCCTTTAACAGGAAAATTCTAACATAAAGACGATATGAAAACAACGTATAATACAAAGCGCCAAAATTGTACAGCAAAGATGAAAGAGAAGGAATGTTCGCAATAGCGTTTATCATAGTAAACGTTAAATCAAAGAAAAAAGCCGTTACTTTTTCGTAACGACTGTACCATTATTTTTGAAAATGGAATTTTCTGGGATGACGCCTCTCACACATGAGGTTGGATAAACATTAGAATGACGACCAATCACGGTTCCAGGATTGAGCACTGAGTTACAGCCAACTTCGACATAGTCACCTAACATCGCGCCCATCTTCTTTAAGCCCGTTTCGATCTTTTCATCACCATTTTTCACAACGACTAATTTCTTGTCTGACTTCACATTAGAAGTGATGGCACCAGCACCAGTGTGTGAATAGTAACCTAAGATGGAATCACCAACATAATTATAATGAGGTGTCTGCACATGATCGAATAAGATGACGTTCTTTAATTCGGTTGAGTTCCCAACTACGCAGTCGGCGCCAACAAGAGCCGCTCCACGAATAAAAGCACACTGACGTACTTCGGTGCGCGGACCGATGATGCAAGGATCACCTAAATAAGCAGAATCAAAAACAGTCGCTGTTTTATGGACCCAAACATGTGGTTTGACTTCATTGTATTCTTCTTTTGGTAAGCTTTCACCAAGTTTGACAATCATTTCTTTAATGCCGGCTAAAGCTTCCCAAGGATAAGTAAACTGTGATAAATAATCTTTAGCTAAGGTATGATCTAAATCATATAAATCTTTAATTGTGTACATATGTTTCTCCTACATGCTTTCTAAAATAAATTCTTTACTGCCATTAAGATAATTGATGCCTGAGAAGACTGAGAAGATCGTTGCTAAATAAATCAGGATGGTATCTAATGGTAATCCAATATAGGCAAAGATTGGGTTATTGAGTAAAAGCAGACAGATGGCAACCATCTGGGTCATGGTTTTGGCTTTGCCCCAAATACTTGCGGCGATGACAATATTATGGTTAGCGGCTAAAAATCTAACCGCATCCACTAAAGTATCTCTTAAAACCATGATAATTAATAAGACGACAGGAATTTTGCCATCAACAGTTAATAAGATTAAGGCTGAATTGACTAACATCTTATCAGCGACAGGATCGACAAATTTGCCGAATGTGGTAACTAAATTATTTTTTCTTGCTAACTTGCCATCAAGAAAATCAGTGATGGATGCTAACGCGAAAATGACGAATGATAGAATATCTACCAGTGACATGCTCGTCCCTAAAACATGATAGACCGGCACATGCATTGACAATGCCTCAGGTACTAGGTAAACCACAATAAATACCGGTACCAGGAGCAAGCGAATCACGGTCAGCTTATTTGGTAAATTCATATATTTCCTTCTTTCCTTACTTATTGTCTCTACTATATCAAAAAACGATGTACTTCACAAATAAAAAAATGACCTCCTTATCCCTCTCCCTATTGTACACGTTTTTTATGAAAATGGGGAGAAATTATAAAAATTCTCGTATGAATCTTTCGTTTCTGTTAAGAAAGCTAGTCATTTTTGTAAAATTGCATATTTACCCCTATGAAAATTTCTAGTAAACTATAGGTATTGATTGGAGGAAACCTATGAAGTGCTTATTTGTTATTAACCCTGTGTCAGGGACACAGGCGTTTCATAAAAGTTTGAATACCTTTATTGGCGACCTGATTTTACAGACCAAGGTCGATCATGTGGATACGTTTTTTACGAAGGGCAATAACGATGCTTTTGAAAGATGCCGTGCCGTTAAGAAAGGTGAGTATGATTTCATCGTTTCAGTCGGTGGTGATGGCACCGTAAATGAATGTTTAGGCGGTATTATCAAGTCAGGCAGTGAAACACCTGTCGCGCTGATTCCAGCAGGGACCGTGAACGACTTTGCCAATTACTTAAACTTACCATTAAAATCTCAGCCTTTTGTCGATATGATCAATGATTTCCATACCGAAAAGATCGATGTCGGTGAAGTACAGGGAAAAATCTTTGCCAATGTCGTAGCGGGCGGGATGTTTAGTGATATCGCCTTCCAGGTTAAGAGTAAAGATAAAAACACGTGGGGCCCATTAGCTTATTATATTGCCGGCTTCTCCCAGCTGCCACAGCAGTTAGCGATGAACTTACATTTAAAGATCACGGCTGATGAAGCGCAGTTTGAAGAAGATGCCAGCTTATTCTTAGTTGCTAACTCACAGTCTGTCGGCGGTTTTAAAGGGATTACCCCAATTGCTAGTGTTGAAGACGGCAAGTTAGATTTATTAATTATCAAGAAGTCTAATGTGGCGGAATTATTAAATGCCTTAAAAGATTTAGCGATTGGAAAGCTCTTAGACAATTCGCGTATTGATTATGTGCAGGCTTCAAATATTCATATCGAATGTGATAAAGATATTCTCTATGATGTTGATGGTGAAGAAGGCTCAACCTTCCCATTAGAAATCAAATGTCTGCATCAGGCGATTAACTTAATTATGCCAAAATCAAATTAACCTGCAAATGACGTGCCGCTAGGCACGTCATTTTACTTTAATGTTACTTGTTTTCTTGCTAATGGATAATTGATATTTTCCTTATCATCATAGGAAACTTCAATATACAGTTTCTTTGTATTTAATGAAGCGACATCAATCGTTGCTTCATAAATCGCATTCTTGGCATCTAAGCACTTCATTGTCGTACTGATATAAGGCGTAATGCTCTTATTTTTAGAAGCACGTAAATTGACACGGGCAATCTTTTTATCATGTCTAAAATCAGTAATCCGTGCAGTGACTTTCGTACCATCGACTTTCTTCACTTCTAATAACGTCTTATGACCAAACTTCTTCGCTTCGTTATAGTAGAACTCTTTCGCAGCGGTGGTGTCCGTTACCTTTTCTAAAGAATCTAAGTAGCTAGATGTGCGTCTTAATTCCTGCGTTTCTTTCTCATAACCATACTTTTCACTTAACGTTTCCGTATTAGAGAATAAGTTTGTCCCTAACCCTAAACGGTTGCCCTTAATCGTCGCTCCTAAAGCAGCTAAAGTTGTTGGGAAGTTATCCATCGTCGCATAAGTGCGGCGTTTATGAGTTGCCGGTTTAACGGCCGCATTAATATAGGTTGTATATGTTTTCCGCTGATAACTTGATGGCACCATTGAAGTATAGCTTTTAGACATCGTTGGGTGATCCCCATTGATGACAATTGTGGTATTCTGATACCATGGCTGAGCCTGAATCCATTTCACGAATGCGGTAACCTGTCTTGATGAACATGCCATCACATTGAGGTACTGGCTATCAAATTCATTTTTGCATAAACGACATTTATAGCCACTTGGGAAATGCGTATCTACCGTTAACATTGTAAAGTTGAAAGGCTGTGAAGACTGCGCTAATTTTGTAAGTTTCTGTTTTGATAAGGCAAACAGCTTTTCATCTTCATAACCCCAGAAAACTTTATAATTGCTAGGAATTTCTTTTTCCCTGATCGCCGCATTATAATCTTCGATATCAAAGTTGCCATGATCCTTATAATAAGTACTGCGGCCGCTGAAAGCGCCATTGGAACCAATCATAAAAGTCTGATGATAATTTTGTTTAGCGAGAATATCGCCTAAGGTTGTTAAACTTGGGAAAAATGTCTTCTGGGTCTGCATCGCATTTTGCCCTAAATCAGTCTTAAGTGGCAGCCCCGAACTCTGGGCAAATAAGGCCCCCATCGTCCACGTGGATCCAGGTAAGGAATACCCGCCATTTAAAGTCGATGTATTGCCCGAGAAGTTTTCATTCTCCTTTGATAACTTGGTTAATTCAGGAATCACATCCTGTTTAAACGCGCCGCCATTTTTCTTATCTGAGGAAGTCATTTCCATCGATTCCAGATAAATGTAGATGAGGTTACGTTTTTTGGATGGGAAGGTAATCTGTGCGGTTTTCGGATTGACGTAGTTATCTTTAATAAAAGTTGATTCGGTGTTTTGATCAATCAGATAATTGATAATATCTAATTTAGATAAGAAGCCATAACCAAATACGCATACGACTAAACATGAGACAATAAACATAATATTGAGCATGGCTTTGGCATGCTGTCGCTTCGCGCAGAAGCGATAGAGCAGAATTGATAAAACAATAATGACAATCGTTGGAATGACCGCTGCCTTAATAAAATTAGGGATCATCCCCTGCCCTGTGCCGGTTAATGGCTGGGTTAACGTGAAGATCAATTCATCCATTGATAAGTCGCCCCAGGTCGCTGAACCCCAGCGAGCAGCTAAACCTAATAAAATAAAGAGGAAACTGAAGATAAAAGCCAAGGCAATACGCAGTTTGCCTGGTTTTGCAGATTTATTTCTTTTCATAAATTTTTCCTTTCTTTAACACGAATTGAACATTCGTATTATACACTATATTTTTTGAAATGTTTACCATTTCATCAATCACATCCTTCTCCCATATTTCGCGTTTCATTTTCCGTATTTTTCACACTTTCTTTCACTAAAAGTGCTAAAATGATACTAGAAGAAAGAGGAGGAAAATCTATTTATGAAGATCACACAATCTCTATTAGCGGCAGCGCTTGTCCTCACCCCGCTTTGCGGACTTTCAACGACGCAGGTGTCTGCCAAAACGATCAGTATTACCAAATATGGAGCGAAAGGAAATGACAAGAAAGATGATACTAAAGCCATTCAGAAGGCTTTAGATGCCAACAAAAATGGAACAGTTACAATTCCTAAAGGCACTTACTATTCACAGGTTCTGTATTTAAGAGGCAACACGACCTTGAAACTCGCTAAAGGTGCGGTGATGAAAAAACTGGCCTTTAAAAAACATCCTGAAGATGCCTGGGTCATCTTCCATCCGAAAAAGAAAGGTTATAACGGGTTCAAGAAAGTGACCATCACCGGTGGGATCTGGGATGGTCAGGTGCATAAGAATAATAAGACATCGGAACATAAAGGCTTTGAACTTGACCATGGTCAGAATGTCACGATTACCAACACAACGTTAAAGAATATGTCAGGTTTACATATGATTGAAGTCAATGCCTGCAAAAATGTAAAGATCAATCATGTTACTTTTATGAATCAGTATTTCTATAGTGGTAAGAACCATTCTTCCGTTGCTAAATATACGACTCAGACATGTGAAGCACTGCAGTTTGACTCAGCGACAAAAGGCGCTGCCGAAGCTTTACCTTTAGATGGAACAATCTGTCAGAACTACACAATCACCAATAACACATTCAAAAACGTCCAGTCTGGCTTAGGATCTCATCATAATGAATCAAAATACTGGAAACATATGCATAAAATAATCGTCGTCAAGAACAACACGTTCTCTTCCTTAAAAGGTGATGCCATCCATATGAATAATATCAATGGGGCAACAATCCAGAATAACACATGTACAAGTGGCGGACAATTATTCTTAACACTCTATCATTCAACCAATATGAAAGTGTCTCAGAATAAAGCCAGCGGTTTCAGGACTGCTTTAGCGATGATTCAGGGTACTACCGCTACAATCGCCAATGATTCGTATACGAGCCCAGTGGACTCTGCTTCCCCTGCTTTCAACGTCTTTATGGATCATGCGACAGCAACCATCTCTCATACAACCATTGATGCAAAAGTCAAAGGTAATGTCGTTGCCAACAATGGTTCTAATCTTACTTTATCAGGCTGTACTTTAAGTAATACGAAATACCATGGAAAATATGGTTTTGTCGCCAATGCGGCAGGCACAGTCAATATTACCGGCTGTAACTTTGCAGGTAATGGTTCATTATATGCGATGGTTCTTAAAGGCGGGAACTTTACGGTTACCAACAATACCGCAACAGATTACCAAGCCTTTTTAATCAACAAAGGCAATAACACGATCAAAGAATCCAACAATAACGTTTAGCAGCGTTCGTGATCGTGTTAATGCGTAAGGCCGAGATTTCTCGGTCTTTTTTTGTTGCCTTACAGAAGTCACATGTTTTCACTTATTTTCACATAATTGTTCTTTCTATGACTCTTTGGGAGTTGTAAAATAGAGATAGAAATTGTGATAGGAGGGAAATATCAATATGAAGAAGATCACAAGTTCACTGCTTGCAGTGGCTGTAGCCGTCACCCCAATGGTGATGACTACCACAAATGTCAGTGCAAAAACTGTCAGCATTACCAAATATGGGGCTAAGGGCAATGACAAGAAGGATGATACGAAAGCCATCCAGGAAGCATTAGACAAAAATAAAAATGCGACCATCACTTTCCCAAAAGGGACATTCTATGCAAAAGTTTTATATTTACGCGGGAATCAGACATTAAAATTATCGAAGGGAACCGTGATGAAGAGACTGCCTTTCAAAAAACATCCAGAAGATGCCTGGGTTATCTTCCATTCTAAAAAGAAAGGTTACAAAGGCTTTAAACAGGTTACAATTACTGGCGGGACATGGGATGGCCAGGTCCATAAAAACAATAAAACATCTGAACATAAAGGGTTCGAAGTCGATCATGGTGCGAAAGTGACCATTAAAAATACGACCTTAAAGAACATGTCAGGGTTACATATGATTGAAACGAACGCCTGCAAGAACGTTGTTATCGATCATGTTTAGTTTATGAATCAGTATTTCTATAGCGGGAAGAACCACTCATCAGTAGATAAATTCACACCACAGACTTGTGAAGCATTCCAGTTTGACTCAGCGACGAAAGGTGCTGCGGAAGCCTATCCGTTAGATGGGACGGTCTGTCAGAACGTAAAAATCACCAATTGTACTTTCAAAAATGTGCAGTCTGGTTTATGAACACACCATAATGAAAAACAGTATTGGAAGCATATGCATAAAAACATTACGGTAGCGAATAACACGTTTACAAATATGAAAGGTGATGCGATCCACTTAAACAATGTAAATGGCGCTGCAGTCACTAAAAATAAAGCCACAAACGGTGGTAACTTCGTGACATTCTATCATTCTTCCAATATCAAGACAGCTAACAACGTGGTCAAAACATTCAAAACACCTTATCAGGTGGCTAATAGTTCAAGCAATGTCACTTCGGAAAGTGATCAGTTCACCAATACGAAGGATAGTGCTTCACCAGCTATGTCTGTCTTTGTTGATGGCAACTCTTCTTTAACAATGAGCAATGCAACAATCGCTTCTAAGAAAAAAGGTGCCGTTGTGGTCAACAACTCTGCTCTCACCCTGACAAACTCTCGTTTAACTTCTAGCTACGCTGGCAGCTATGGCGTTGTCGTTAATAACGGGAAAACAGTCAATATCTCAAATAATAGTATCGCTGGTCATACTGGCGGCTGGGGCATCGTGGCTAAAGATGCACAAAACCTGACGGTCGCAAACAATAGCGTTTCTTCATTTAAGAATGCGTTATCATTAATCGGTGTAGCGAATGCCAATGTTTCTGGTAATACATATTCTGTTGATGGCGATGCCATGCATGTGGACTCTTCTACGGCTCAGTTAACAAGCAATAAAGCTGCAAATGGAACAAACTTCATGGCAATTTCAAACGGCAGTAACGTAACGGCTTCTTCAAACAGCAGTGATGGCTATAAAACAGCACTTCAGGTCACTGGTAATGCGACTGCTAATATTACCAATGATTCTTATACGAATCCTGTCGATAGCGCATCCCCTGCTTTCAATGTCTTCTTAGATCATGGCAATGCGACAATCGCCAATACGACGATTGAAGCGAAAGCAAAAGGTAATGTCGTTGCCAACAACGGTTCTAACTTAACGTTATCAAATGATACATTAGCGAATACGAAATACAAAGGTCAGTATGGCTTCGTAACGAATAGTGCTGGCAATGTCACTATTGACAGTTGTAACTTTGCAGGAAATAACGGTTTATATACGATGGTGTTAAAAGGTGGTAACTTCACAATTACCAACAATAAAGCTTCATCTTACCACATCTTCTTAGTAAACAAAGGTAACAATACAATCAACGAATCAAATAATGATGCTGCAGGAATGCGTTATTCTGTTAATGCTTAAAAAATATGGGAGAGCGAGCGCTCTCCTTTCTTATATGGGAAAAGGCCGTCTTTCGAGAACGGCCTTTCTTTTATGCTTTTTTATGTAATGATTCTTTGATCTGAGTCGTACTGATTTCAGGTGTACGTGGTAAATAGACCACATCGACGCCTTCTTCTTTTAAGAAGTCAAACTTTCCTTCCCAGTCATCACCGATGACGAAGGTATCGACATGATATTCATGCATATCGCTTTTCTTCTGTTCCCAGCTTTCTTCTGGAATAACTAAGTCGACATAACGGATCGCTTCAAGCAGCTGTTTACGCTGTTCATACGTAAAGTATGTCTGTTTGCCTTTCTGTAAGGAATTGAATTCATCCGTTGATAATGCCACGATTAAGTAATCCCCTAACGCTTTTGCACGTTTAAGTAAGTTGATATGACCATAATGTAATAAGTCAAATGTGCCATATGTGATCACACGACGCATGCCCGCATGATGAGAGTTATCTAATAATGCCTGTTCAAAGTGCACATCCGCTAAGGAATGCGTGACTTCAGAGCGTTTATCACGGCTCATGAGCTTCATGACAACATCTTTTGGAGAAACCCCATTTTCAATGATTTCATTCACTGCATTAACGATTGGCATTTCGACATGATACGTTTTAGCGAGCTGCATAACCGCAGGAATCGCATTGATCCCTTCGACCACCATGCCGACTTCTTTCTTCGCTTCTTCAACGCTCTTGCCCTGACCAATCAGATGACCGCATTTGTTGTTGCGGGAATGAATGGAAGTCGCCGTCACGATCAAGTCGCCCATACCGGCTAAACCGGAGAATGTTTCATGGTTACAGCCCATCGCTAAACCTAATCGGGTTAATTCAGCCATACCGCGCGTCATTAAAGCGGCTTTAGTGTTATCCCCATAGCCTAAGCCGGCGGCGATCCCGGTTCCTAACGCAATGATATTTTTGACTGCGCCGCATAATTCAACGCCTAACACATCAGGGTTGGTATACACACGCATACAGGTGTTCATGAAGACATCCTGAACGTATTCTGCAGTTTCTAAATCAGGACAGGCTGAGACAATCGTTGTTGGTAAGTCTAAAGCCACTTCTTCAGCATGTGTTGGTCCTGATAAAGCCACCACTTTGACTGTATCATGGTTGCCATCTTTGCCGAGTTCATTACGAATGACCTGCGACATCGTAAAGAGCGTATCGGGTTCAATCCCTTTCGCCACATCAACGATAATCTGTCCATCTTTGATAAAAGGACGGGCATTTTTTGCGGTTGAACGAACGAAAACCGATGGTACGGCAAATAAGAGAATATCCTTATTTGTGCAAACATCTTCTAATGATTTGGTATAAAGCAATGAATCCGGTAATACCATCTTTGGTAAATTAGGATGTTTGTGTGTTGCTTGTAAGTTATCAATTTCCTGTGGGAGCGCTGACCAGACAGTGACTTCTTTCCCGCTGTTGGCAAGCATGCGGGCTAAGGCAATACCCCAGGTCCCGGCTCCTAATACACCTACTTTTGTCATGTTATTTCTTCTCCTTATTTTTGAAATAGTCCTTATAGCTTTGGTTGGTATCAATGATCAATCCGCCATGGATTGTCGAAACTTTTTGCATTTTCATATAATCCCCATACTGAATGGTAAGGATTTCATCATAATCAGATGTCACGGGCATCTGCATGAATTCAAAGTCTTTATAGACAATATTTTTCCATCCCTCACGGGTTTTATAATGTTTCGGATTGTCAAACTGAAAGCTTAATAATGAGAGATATTTGGTCTCTTCATTATTATAACGTGCGCAGACGTTTTCGAAAGCCCGATAATCTTTTAAATAGTCATATTTTTTCTTAAAGAGGCTATTGTTTAAAGATTTGACGACCCCTTTAACGACATTTTTTACGGGATTTGGACCTTCATGATAGCGAACATTCCATTTGGCTTTCTTTGTGTAAGATGCTCTTAAAGCCATCGCTTCCTGATATTGTTTTTGGAAAAGATCGGGATCATCGATGACGGCATCCACCGGGAAAATATCAATAAAGATCCCCTGATTAAACGGATAATGCCATTTTTCTTCAACTTCACGAATCGCCGTTGTTTCACTGTTACGTAACTGGGCATGGCGTCTTAATGAGCCAGGATCGCTGTATTCGGTCTGGAAGAAATAAGGATGTTTAAATTCCTGACTGGCAATATGGCAGAGTCGTTCATAATCATCTCTTAACATCATGAGGTCGATATCATCATCCCAGGGAATAAACCCCTGATGCCGAATAACCCCTAACATGGTGCCGCCAGTAGCCGAATAACGCAAATCATATTTCTTACAGACACGATCAAATTCCGCTAATAAGTCTAATTCAATCGCCCATAGTTCTTTCATTTGTTTGGTGACAGTAAAGTCACAGCGCACTTCTTCATCAAGGAAATGCTCTGGAAGGTTAATTTTTAAATTGACCATCGTTATTTCTCCTTTGAAATATCCTGATAGAAATATTTCATTGATAAATCAGATAAGGTGCCCGCATCCTGCAAGCTTTTCACAGCTTTATCAATCTTCGTTGCTAAAGTCTGATCCGTTCCTTTGACCATAAAGGTTAAAGGAAAAAGACGAGCTGATAAAACTGACCCTTTTAAATTTGCCTGCGGATGTTTCTTCATATAGTACTGGAACGCTAATAAGTCATTCATTGTATCAACGGCTTTTTTATTTTCGACCGCTTTCATGCAGGCATCAAAATCTTTTTGATCAACGATATCACCGCCGTCAGCGAGGACGGAATCTTCAAAGAAATCACCACGGGACATCGCCACTTTCTGGTTACGCTGATCATCGAAATGCTTAATCGTCGTATTGCTTTTCCGGGTAATAACCACCATCCGGGAATACTTGTAAGGCTTACTGAAGTAATAAGGCACTTCGGTATTCGCATCAAGCTTCTTATAGGAGATGACCTGCTGATTACCTGTCATATCGATCTTGCCATCATCTAATTCCGTAACCAGACGATCATTGTCCATCGTTCGGAATTTTACTTTTAAGCCTAACTTCTTCGCCACTAACCTTGCCACATCGACATCATAGCCGGTTAACTTGCCATCCTTATAATAAGAGAATGGCGCATAGTTAGCCTGCATACCAACGACTAAAGTGCCGCTTTTCTTGATTTTTGAATAAGAGGCATCATTTCCGCAGCCGGTTAACACGGATGCGCCCATTACAATGGCACATAAAGGTTTTACAATTGTTTTCATAATGACCTCCTAGATAATGATCTTATAAGGCATTTTACGCATCACCTTATGATCATTTGATTCATAATAAACATAGAAATTATAGGTATCATGTGGTAAATTCTTACGGGAAATCGAAGCAGTAAAGCCACTTTCTTTATATTCCTGAGGCGTTGGTAAACGTTTTTGCAGGTACACATCGACATCAGGCCGATTTTGTCTGACCGTATCTAACTTATAAAAAAGATGGGATGCATCCGTTCCTAAGAAAATTTGCATTTTCTTACATTTATAAGTGGGTTCATCATTGAGAACAAACCAGCCTTTGCAGGTAATGTTTGTTTTAGTGACATCATATTCTTCAAAAGCAAAGGTATTGTCTTCATTTAAATCAAAGGTTTTATAATCCTTAGAATTAAATGTGTAGTTATTCTGCGGTAAGTTCACATACATATGGGCAATCGCCGCAATAGCGATGACCATGACAACCGCCATAATGATTTTTAAAATCTTATCACTAGTTTTCATGAAGAATCTCCTTTCTTGAAGAAGATGTATAAAGCAATCTCAAGCCATAGAACATAAAGATGAATAAAACTGATTCATTACTCATCAGACCGCCAGAGAATGTTGATAAGAGCGTAATGATCAACGCAACAAATAATTCCTGATGCATGTGATGCTTATAAAACTGCTGGAGGGCAATCGCTGTAAAGAGCACAATGAAGGCAAACGGAATGAGTCCGCGCACAATAAGTAACTGCAGGAATCCGGAATCAATATAGTTTGAACCAAAGACACTCGTAATCGCCTCATGGGCGCCGCCGTTACCATACTGGGCAAAGCTGACCCCAAAAGGATGAATGCCATAGTTGACTAAATCAGCGTAGACCTGGGCTAAACGATGAGTCAGGATTTCATCAAGTTTAATGAAGATGCCGCCTTGCCCATAAGCAACGGTAATGAATAAGGTCGCAATGGTCGCAATCGGAAAGAGATTCACAAATAAGCTTTCAATGACAAGATAAGCTTTCTTGAATTTCTGAACGACATGCAGCTTGACGAGAATAGCGATCACACCAAACCCAAGTTCTAAGAAGAAATAGGTTCTGGTATCCGTTAAGAAGTCAATTAACAGTGATGAGAAGACCATCATAAAGATATCACGCCAGGTTAATTTGAACTTTCTTAAATAGCAGTAATATAATGTCGCAAAACCATAGATTCCGGAAATACGCGTTGTATAGTCGAAACCTAAAGCATAACGCATAGTGTCGCCACGAGTCGTGATGAGGTTTTCTAAAAGGCCAAAATTTGATAATAATGGCACGATCATACAGGTCGCAAATAAAACGATCATACGTACAGAAATGGTCTTTTTTAAAGCGATATGTGACATCACAAAAGCCATCATAATATCCGTTAAGAAGGTATAAGCTCCCTGAATGATAAAGTTCATGCCTAATGCGCCTAATAATAAGACAAAACCAAGCATTAATAACATCTGCATAGCAGTGTGTTTTTCTTTCAGGTAACCGATGGCTAATTTGACTGTTTCAATCCCAAAGAAGAAGAAACCAAGCATTCGCAAAACCTGAAAACCCTTATCAGTCGCTGGCCACTGTGTGACAAAGCTGGTGTTACCACCGGTTCTCCCAATATAATAAAGAATAAAAATGGCGAAAACCAGTTTTTCATTATTGAGGAGACGGTAACACTTTTTTAAAAGATTTTTCACTTTCAATCCCCCTATTTATGCATAAATTTTCCAAAGACAAGCTTTGAACCAACTTCAATAAAGCTGTCTTTTAAGAGTGTCAGAATGAGAATATAACAACCACCGCCAACAATCACCATCAGTGCGACACTTAATAATGGCTGATGGATGACCTGCCTGATGCCTAAGAGAATGACAAACATAATCACCCCGGCAATCAGTTTCTTCCAGCCCATTTTAAAGATATCAGACCAATTGAGGTAATCATTATCATTGTGGACATAAAGAATGGTAATGACAGTTTCCGCAATGACGGTCGCAATAGCAGCCCCATAGCTCATCAGTTTAGGAATAAAGATACAGTTAAAGCAGAAGTTAATTACGGCTCCAGCAATAATGTATTTTGCGGATTCTTTCCGTCGGCCGCTTGGCGTATAGTACTGCGAGCCTAAGCAGTTACTTAAACCGATAATGACAATGACCGGTGACATAATGATAAGCAAGTCGACAGTCTTATCCCATCCTTTCCCAAAGAATAAAGGCACGAAGACTTTCGCCACCCCGCTTAAGCCAAAGAGAATACCGATCCCCATAAATAAAACATAGTTAATGGAATCATGAATACGTTTCTTGATTTCCTCAAATTTCTTTTCCTTATACAGGAAGGAAATACGCGAGGTCATAACGCTGTTTAAAGCCACAAAGGTTAACGTCTTCATCATATCAAGAATCTTATTCGCATTTTCATAATAACCGTTTTCTTTGGTATTATGGGTAATAAAACCAATCATTGTCTTATCTAAGACGTTGTAGACACTCGTCGCAATGGTTGGGATAAAGTAAACCAATGTTTCATGGAAGTGTTTCTTAAGTTTGATTGTTTTGAGATCTACTTTATGAATAAAGCGTGGTAAACCCGTCCACATCCCAACGTTTCCAGCAAAGTTCTGGAATGCCATAATGAAAACATAAATCAGTAAATCAGAGGGCTTATGAACAAAGATAAATAACGCCACAACAGACGCAATCTTGAAAAATGAGTTCCAGCCAATGGTGTACTGAAATTGTTCAATACCGGCATAAAACCAGCTGATATCAAACATGACGGCTAATAAGTTGAACGTTAAAACCGCATAATACACCTGATATTTGGTATTAATGAGGGTAAAAACGCCCCAGGCGAGAATTGAAATCGTGGTGGTAATAACCGATAAGATTTCAATCTCCCAAAACAGATGGGAACGTTTGTGCTCATCATTACGAACGCGGGCAATTTCTCTGGTGCCATAAGTGGCCGTTCCAAGGCCGCCAAAAAGCGTGAAATACATCGCATAAGAACTGGTGTAAGAGAAGATCCCGACTTTGGAAACCCCTAAGACACGAGAAATATAAGGGGCGGTAATGAATGGGGTAATAATCTTTAAGACCTGATAGAAGGTACTTAACATGATATTCTTCTTCAGACTGACCTGTTTCATGACTTCACCTTCTCACGTTTGGTGACATATTCAATAGGCGGGTTGAAGTGCTTTCCAGCCCGCACCCCTTTCATCATTACGCGAATACGTTTCCACTTCTGATTTTTGGATTTGGTTAAGATCTTCATGAATTTCTTGAAGACATAAATCTTATAGTTTTTCGCACTGCCAACCATTCGATAGTTATAGTAACGATTTCTAAACGCATAGACATAACGGGCTAAACGATCGGTATCATCGGTAATAATATCCGCATTGACATTAGAGACAATGCGATGTTCAACTTTCGAATCAACCACTAAATACCCTGGTGCCACTTCATTACAGCGCCAGCAGTAGTTAGTATCATCACTCCAGATAAAGAATTCTTTAATCGGTAATCCTACTTTTTCCACAATATCTTTTTTCGTGAAGAAACCAACAAAGGTTGATTTCTGAATGCGCATCACGCCTTTTTCTGCCAATGCGGCATCATTGATCCAGTCATCAGCAATGCGGGGCGCATTCATTTTACACGGTGAGCCATCTTTCCAGAAAACATAGCTGGCTAAATAGCTATACTGTCCCTTCAAGGCTTCATCAGCTTTCATCATTTCTGCTAAAGCTGTAGGGGTGGGAATGGAATCGTCATCCATCATCCAGTAATAATCGTAGCCTTGCTCATAAGCCGTGCGTAAGCCAAAGTTAAATCCGCCGGCACCGCCGAGGTTCTTCCCGGTATTGAAATAGAGAATATCCCCTCTTTGCGCATAAGGCTTTAAGGTTTCTTCTGTTTCATCCGTGGACGCATTATTGATGATGAGAATATCCGCATTGGTATATGTCTGCTTTAAAAGCGCATCGATCGCCTGTAATAAAAGCTTTAAGCGGTTATAGGTCACCACGACAATAGCGACTTTCTTATCAGTATTCATATATTTCTCCTTAATAAGCATTATGAGACATAATCACTATGTCTCATACGCCTCTTATTTCTCATTTAAGTCAGATTTAATCTGCGTGGTCGATATTTCCGGAGTACGAGGCAAATACACAACGTCTACCCCTTCATCTTTTAAGAAGTCAAACTTGCCTTTCCAGTCATCACCCATGACAAACGTATCAACATGATAATCATGGACATCACGAACTTTCTGATCCCAGCTTTCTTCCGGGATGACAAGATCAACATAGCGTACCGCTTCGACTAAGGCTTTACGCTTCTCGTAAGAAAAATAACACTTCTTTTGTTTGGCATTCCAGTTGAAGTCATCCGTTGAGATGGCCACAATCAGATAATCGCCTAATTCTTTGGCCCTTCTTAATAAATTAATATGTCCATAGTGCAACATATCAAAGGTCCCATAGGTAATAACTCTTTTCATAGCTCCTCCTTATTCATCACAAAATTCAATTTTGTGATGATCTTTCATATCATCGCTTGGCGGTGTCATATAATCGCCATACATCTGCGTGAGAATCGCATGATAATTCACCGGTCCCCGCAGTTTTATATCTTCAAAGGTGTAATACGCCCCTTCGCCATAATACTTCTTATCAAAATATTCTTTAATATCCCAAAAGCCCATATAGTTAATAAGATGACTCGCTGATTCATAATCATACTTCTGAAGCGCGACATCTAAGTTATGCCAGGCTTTTTTGGTACTAATGAGTTTATAAATATGCGTCGTTAAGAAAAACTTTAAGATCAGTTTATGTTTCAGACTCCACACTTCTCCTGGCATTGGCTCCTTATCAATAAAGTAATCAAACTGCGAATAAGAATAGAGTCGCTTTTTAATATGCACGTTTTTATTCCACTGCATCAGTTCTTCTTTCGTATCAGGAGCCCCATCTAATGGGAAAATATCAATCCAGGCATCGATTTTGGTTTTCTTCTGCCCTTTGGTACGCCATAACTTAACCGTTGGATTAATGACTCTTAGATAGTAATAATGACCGCCATGGGCAAAGCTGTCTAAACGATATGGCGCTGGCAGCTCCTTTTCCGCAATGCGTTTAAACTTTTCATAATCCGGACGAGGCATGCCTAAATCCATATCATCATCCCAAGGGATAAACCCCTGATGACGAATGGCACCAAGAAGTGTCCCGCCTAACATAAAATAGCGTAAATGATGTTTCTCACAAATGGCCACAAAGGCTTTTGCGATATCTAATTCAACCATTTGAAGATCTCGAATATCATGTTCCATTAGCCTTCCTCCTTAAATCGTGGATCATTCTCATAAGGTCCAAAATCAAGCTTTAAGATCGTATGCTTGTTTTGGGCTGACTTAGGAGGAATCTGCATATAATCATGATAGAAGCTTGTTAAATAGCCATCATAATCTTTAAAGCCGGGTAACTGTAAATCTTCAAAAGGATAGTAAACAATCTCTTTGGTATAGGCATAAGGAATGATTTCCTTAAAATAGCCATAACTGCCTTGCGCTGTGACAATTTGAGCAGTAGGCTGATCATCAGCATGACCATAGATTTCTTTCTTTTTATTGACCATATGCTTACGGCTAAAGAAATGAGAGGCAAAACGTAAGGTTTTACGAATGACTTCTTTATGATTCAAAATTGAATCATTCCCGCATTTAAAATCTAACATGGCATTCCATAAGAAACGCTGTTTCTGGGCTTTTTTCTGCGCCTGCGGATCTTCAGGAACGAAGTCCATCGGGAAAAGATCAATGAAGATCCCATCCATACAGTCACAGTTACGCATGGTATATTCTTTAATATGAGTATTGACTAAGCGTAACTTGGCATAGGCTTTGGGATAATGATCATCACTATCTAACGTCTGCAGGAAAAAGACCTGAGGATCTAATTCTTGCGGTGCGACTTCTAAGAACTTTTCATAATCTTTGCGCATCATGCCAAAATCCATGTCTTCATCCCATGGGATAAAACCTTTATGACGGATCGCGCCTAAGAGCGTCCCCGCTAACATGAAATACTTAAGATCATATTTCTTGCAGATGCGATCTAACTCTTTTGCTAAGAGAAGTTCGACTTTATGTAATTTTTGCATTGGAAATTCACTCATTTGTCTTCTCCTTCTCCTAAGTCTAAAGCCATTAATGGGTGCTGTTCACG
>OCTW011593502.1_pt1 | contig 17687 bp, 12 predicted proteins | sample 1539671 | NCBI WGS metagenome assembly OCTW01 (sample SAMN02144230, study PRJEB22623) | gut metagenome | biome: sheep rumen | host: Ovis aries | place: New Zealand
CAGGACCTGAAGGACGGGGAGATCGAGGGCGTGCGGATCACGCCCAACCGGGACAACGCGACCGGATACGCGACGGTGACCCTCAAGGAGGGGGGCAGGAAGATCCTCTATGCCACCGTGATCAGTGAGATCGAGCAGGAGGCAAGGGACGCCGGCGTCCGGACCGTCGTGGAGGACGTGCCGTCTGAGAGCATCTTTATGACCAGCATCCTTCCCATGCTGCTGGTCATGGGCATCTGCATGTTCTTCTTCTACATGATGTCCGGACAGGGCATGGGCGGCGGCAATGCCAGGATGATGAATTTCGGCAAGAGCAAGGCCCGCCTGTCGACCGGCGAGGACGTGACCTTCAAGCAGGTCGCGGGACTCGAGGAGGAGAAGGAGGAACTGGAGGAGATCATCGATTTCCTGCGCGAGCCGCTCAAATACACCAAGGTCGGCGCCCGCATTCCCAAGGGCGTGCTGCTGGAGGGAGCGCCCGGAACCGGCAAGACTTTGCTGGCCAGGGCGGTCGCCGGCGAGGCCAAGGTGCCCTTTTTCAGCATTTCCGGCTCGGACTTCGTGGAGATGTTCGTCGGTGTCGGCGCCTCCCGTGTCCGCGATATGTTCGAGGATGCCAAAAAGAACGCGCCCTGCATCGTCTTCATCGATGAGATCGACGCCGTCGCGCGCCGCAGAGGCACAGGCCTGGGCGGCTCCCACGACGAGCGCGAACAGACCCTGAACCAGCTCCTGGTCGAGATGGACGGCTTCGGCGTCAACGAGGGCATCATCGTCATGGCGGCGACTAACCGCGTCGACGTCCTCGATCCCGCCATCCTCCGTCCCGGCCGTTTTGACCGCAAGGTCTCGGTGGGACGACCCGATATCAAGGGCAGGGAGGAGATCCTCAAGGTCCACGCGGCCAACAAGCCCCTGGGCGACGATGTCGATCTCAAGGAGATCGCGCGCACGACCGCCGGCTTCTCCGGCGCGGACCTGGAAAACCTCCTCAATGAGGCGGCCATCGCCGCCGCCAAGGCGGGCCACGCCTACCTGAGACAGGCCGACATCAAGGAGGCCTTCATCAAGATCGGCATCGGCAAGGAGAAGAAGAGCCACGTCATCTCGGACAAGGAGAAGCGTATCACGGCCTACCACGAGACCGGCCATGCCATCCTCTTCCACGAGCTGCCTGACGTCGGCGATGTCTATACCGTATCGATCATCCCGACCGGCATGGGCGCGGGCGGCTACACCATGCCCCTGCCCGACCGCGACCAGATGTACTACACCAGGGGCCGCATGCTCCAGGAGATCATGGTCAGCCTGGGCGGCCGCATCGCCGAGGAGCTGGTCCTCGATGACATCACGACCGGCGCCTCCCAGGACATCAAGCAGGCCACCAACATCGCCCGCCAGATGGTCACCCGCTACGGCATGTCCGCCTCCATCGGGACCATCAACTATGAGCAGGGCGGCGAGGACGTCTTCCTGGGCTACGACATCGGCCACGAGAACCGCAACAGCGAATACATGGCCGGCGAGATCGACAAGGAAGTCCGCGGGATCATCTCCGACTGCTACGCAAGGGCCAAAGCCATCATCTCCGACAACATGGATGTCCTGCACCGCGCCGCGGCCCTCCTGATCGAGAAAGAGAAGATCACGGGCAAGGAATTCGACGCCCTTTTCCACGATGGAAATGACGGAAATGACGGACCGGGCGAGACTGCTGCGGAGCCCGCTGCACCGGTACCGGCGGCCCTTTCCTGAACAATAAACCTATAGCCGGCAGAGACATTTGCTTTCTGCTGAGGTCACGGCGAATAAGTCTGACCTGAACGGAACAATAATTACAGACAAGAGGAAAATCACTTTCAGGCACTTTGTGCCCTGGCTTTACGGGTATTACGAAAGAAGGTATTCCAGATGTCCGGAACAGAACTGTGGAGCAGACCTGATACACAGGCTTTTTTCAGTGACACGACCGGGGATTATGTCACGCCTTCACAACCTGATCTCTACGACTGGATCTCCATCCGGCTCCGCGTGGGCCGGGGGGAGGTGCAGTCGTGTTTTCTTGTGACGGAAAAGAGCCCCGTGGGCAGGATCCAGGCCAGGCCTGCGGCCGTTTTTGAGAGCGGAAAAAACGAAAAGCGCTCCCGCCGGGGCCGCAGGGCCGCCGGCAGACGCGGCGGCAGACAGCGCGGCAGTCAGCGGCGGAGCGGTCCGCAGGGCAGAGACCGGTGGGAACCGGGAGCGGGCGCGGAAGAAGACGCCCTCCTGCGCCTGCACATGAAAAAAACAGACACGGACGCCCTGTTTGACTACTACGAAGCCCGGTTTGAGATCACGTCCTCACCGCTGCGCTATTATTTTGAGATCTCGGCGGGCGGCAGGATCTACCGCTTCACCCGCAGAGGGGTCCGCAATATGATCCGGCCCGCGGACTGGTGGCACATCGTGCCCGGCTTCCACACGCCGGCCTGGGCCGAGGGCGCGGTCATGTATCAGATCTTCGTCGATCGCTTCTGCAACGGGGACAAGTCCAACGATGTTCAGGACGGCGAGTACCGATATGGAGGCAGAGGGGTCATCCGGGTCGAGGACTGGGACGCACCGCCGACCGGCGACGGCTACCGTGAATTCTACGGCGGGGACCTCCAGGGCGTCATCGACAAGCTGGACTACCTGCAGGGCCTGGGCGTGGAGGCCATCTACCTCAACCCCATCTTCCTGTCCCCCTCCAGCCACAAATACGACACCCAGGACTATGAGCACATCGACCCCCACTTCGGCAGGATCGTCAAAGACCTGAAGGAGACGACGAAGAGCAGGACCAACCGGAAGGCCGCGCGCTATCTCCGCCGCGTGACCGGCCCGGACAACCTCGCCGCGAGCGACAGGCTCTTTGCCCGCCTGGTCCGGGAGGCCCATGCCCACGGGATCAAGGTCATCCTGGACGGCGTCTTCAACCATTGCGGATCCTTCCACAGGTGGCTGGACGGGGAAAAGATCTACGAGCAGCTGCCCGGCGGCGTCAAGGGCGCGCGAGCTTCAAAGCGGTCCCCCTACAGGGATTATTTTCTCTTTCACAGGGACGAGTGGCCAGACAATAACAGCTACGACGGCTGGTGGAATTTCGGGACCCTGCCCAAGCTCCACTACGAGCAGTCGGATGACCTGTGCAATTACATCCTGCAGATCGGGCGCAAATGGGTCTCCCCGCCCTACAACGCGGACGGCTGGCGGCTGGACGTCGCCGCGGACCTGGGGACCTCGGAGGAGTTCAACCACCTCTTCTGGAAGCGCTTCCGGCAGGCGGTCCGGGAGGCCAATCCCAACGCCATCATCCTGGCGGAGAACTACAAGGACTCCTGGAAATGGCTGCAGGGGGACGAGTGGGACACCATCATGAACTATGAGTTCTTCATGGAACCGGTGACCACCTTCCTGACCGGCATGGAAAAACACAGCGACCGCAGGTACGATGAGAGCTACGGCGACCCGGACGCCTTCTGGGAGGCCGTCCTGCACAGCAGGCAGGGCTCTGTGCCCGATGCAACTCTCCGGATCAGTATGAACGAGCTCTCCAACCACGACCACTCCCGCTTTTTGACCCGGACCAACAGGGTCGTCGGGCGGACGGAGACCCTGGGACCGGACGCGGCGGACGAGGACGTTCGTATGCAGGTCATGCGGCTGGCCGTCCTGCTCCAGATGACCTGGACCGGGGCCCCGACCATCTACTACGGGGACGAGGCCGGCCTGACTGGCTTCACAGACCCCGACTGCCGCCGGACCTACCCCTGGGGCCACGAGGACCGGGACCTGATCCGCTACCACCGCATCCTGATCTCCCTGCGCAGCGCCAGCGATGCCCTGCGCCGCGGCTCCCTCCTGCGCCTGCCCGACACCGACGGCATCCTGGCCTACGCCCGCTTCTGCCGGGGCGCGCAGAATACTGCCAATACTGTCGACGATCCCGGGGCGCAGACCAAGGATGAAATCCGGGGTGGTGCCGGCACACGGGCCGCAGCAGGAGCAGGGTCCGCTTCACGCGGGCAGACCACGTCCGGCGCGCGCAGGACGAGCGGCCGCCAGTCCGGGACAGGGCCGGCTGCCGTGAGCAGTCCGCATGCACAGCAGGAGACCTGCATCGTCCTGATCAACATCAACGAGATCCCCATTGAGTACGAGGCGGTGTGTACCTATGCCGGCGTTCCGCTCGAGACGGAGCTCATGTGCCTGATGCGCACGGACCGGACCGGCTTCGCGGAGACCTTCCGCCACATCCCCGTCCGGGACGGCAGGATCCATCTGACCCTGCCGCCGGAGTCCGGCTTCCTCTTCCGCTGGCGCCCAGGCGAGAGCCGCCTGGAAATGGAGTAGAACCGGCGGGGACGAGTCGGCAGGGACGTATCTTCCTGACCTAAAAAGAGCCACCAGGGACATTCATTCCTGGTTAAGAACCACCTGAGAGGTATCTTCCCGGTTCAGAAGAACCGGCGAGATACTCCGCGGGTGGTTTTTTCAGGTGGTATTATTTATCTCATTTTATTCTGCAACATCCCTAATCGGCTTTTCCTTTTTTGGCATACTTTGTGCAACATTCACAAAAAAATAGCGGCAACTTCATGGCTTTGCGAATTGCACCTGGTTTATATTTTTTTTATAATTGTTTTATCTGTGAAATCGATTACAAAAGCAAAAACCGGCCGGGGAATCCGGCTGTAAACAGGAACTCACAGGAAACTGCGGCAGACAGGATCAGCCGGAAAGAAAACCTTCGGATGGCTGGAACCGGCAGATGACTGAAACCGCAGGAAAGCAGGAACTCATGGAAAACAGGAACCCTGAGAGGTTCTCTGAGAGGAGGAAGCACCCTATGTTCGAAGAAAAAAACTGGGATCCCGCGTTTGCGGAGCGCATGGCCGTCCACTATGACGAGCTCAAGTGGCTCTACGCGGAGCTCTACCACAATGACCAGCAGGCCTTTGATTATTTCTGCAGCATGCTCTACGAGTATTATTCGCAGCGGTCGTCCGTCCTGAAGGAGTGGGACCAGATGCGCGAGGAGGTGCCGGACTGGTACAAGGGCAACGAGATGCTGGGCATGCTCATGTACACCAGCTGCTTCGCCGGGACCCTGAACGGCGTGCGGGAGAACCTCGACTACCTGCAGGAGTGCGGCCTCAATTATGTCCACCTGATGCCCCTCCTGGAGAGCCCGGCGGGCCGGAGCGACGGCGGCTATGCTGTCGCGGATTTCCGCAAGGTACAGCCGGAACTGGGTACCATGGAGGACCTGGCAGAGCTCGGCAACGAGTGCCACAACCGCGGCATGTGCGTCTGCCTGGACTTTGTCATGAACCACACTTCCGAGGACCATGAGTGGGCCAGGCGCGCCCGCGCCGGCGAGAAGGAATACCAGGACAGGTACTTTTTCTACGATGACTGGAACATTCCCAACCAGTTTGAACAGACCGTGCCCCAGGTCTTCCCGACGACCGCGCCCGGCAACTTCACCTGGTGCGAGGAGGCCGGCAAGGTCGTCATGACCACCTTCTATCCCTATCAGTGGGACCTCAATTACGCCAATCCCGTCGTCTTCAACGATATGACAGCGGATATGCTCAACCTCTGCAACCACGGCGTGGACATCATCCGCCTGGACGCGACGCCCTATATCTGGAAGGAACTGGGCACCAACTGCCGCAACCTGCCGCAGGTCCACACCCTGGTCCGCATGATGCGCATGGCGACCGAGATCGTCTGCCCCGGGACCCTCCTCCTGGGCGAGGTCGTCATGGAGCCCTCCAAGGTCGTCCCTTACTTCGGGACCCTGGAGAAGCCGGAGTGCCACATGCTCTACAACGTCACCACCATGGCCAGCACCTGGCACACCGTGGCGACCCACGACGTGCGGCTCCTCCGCCACCAGATGGAGGCGGTCTTTGCCCTTCCCCACGAGTACACCTTCCTCAACTACCTGCGCTGCCACGACGACATCGGCTGGGGCCTTGATTACGACTTCCTCAAGATGTACGGCATGCAGGAGGTCGCCCACAAGAAATACCTCAATGATTACCTGACCGGCAAGGGCTACAACAGCGATGCCCGCGGCGAGCTCTACAACGACGATCCCCGCCTGGGCGACGCCCGCCTGTGCGGCACGACCGCATCCCTCTGCGGTATCGAGGCCGCTGAATACGAGCAGGATGCCGCCAAGCTGGACCGCTCCATCCGCTTTGACATCATGCTGCACGCCTTCCTCTTCACCCAGAGCGGCATCCCGGTCCTCTACAGCGGCGACGAGATCGGCCAGAAAAACGACTACACCTACCACGAGGATCCGCTCAAGTGGGATGACAGCCGTTACCTCCACCGCGGAAAACTCAACTGGGAGGAAGTCGCGCAGCGCGGCGACATGAACACCCGCCCCGGCCGCATTTTCAACGCCCTCCGCGTCCTCGAGACCATCCGGGCCGAGCACGAGGTCTTTGACAACGAGGCCGACACCTGGATCGTCGAGCCCTACAACGACCACATCCTGGGCATCGGCCGCTACTACAAGGGCGAGAAGCTCATCGCCCTCTTCAATTTCAGCGCCTTTGACGAGACCGCATGGATCAACGAGGACGACGACTACATCGACCTTATTACCGGTCAGCCCCGCCTCGCGAAAGCCGTCGGCATCCCCGCCTACGATTTTGCCTGGCTCCTGACCGACTTCAATAAGCCCGTCGCAAAGCGTCAGTCTGACGTCATGGCGAAAATGGGCGAGAAGCTCACGCAGCTCCAGGAGGAGGCGGCGGAAGCGCTCGAGACGCCTGCTCCCGCAGAGGAAAAGTCTGAGGAAAACCTTGAGGCTGCTCCTGCTCCCGCAGAGGAAAAGCCTGAGGAAAAAGTTGAAGCTGCTCCTGCCCCCGCAGAAGCGGCGGAAGCCCCTGCGCCTGCGGAGCCGGCCCCTGCTCCCGCAGAGGCGGCGGAGACCCCTGCGCCTGCGGAGCCGATCCCTGCTCCCGCAGAGGCGGCGGAGACCCCTGCGCCTGCGGAGCCGGCCCCTGCTCCCGCAGAAGCGGCGGAAGCCCCGGAAGAACCCGTGAAGAAACCCGCCGCAAAAAAGAAAACCGCCAAAAAGACCGCTGCAAAAAAGAAAACAGCGGATCAACCTGCAGCAAAGGATGCAGAGAAAGCAGCGGACAAGCCCGCTGAGAAGAAGGCGGAGAAGAAAACGCCTGCAGCGGAGGAAGCGCCTGCAGACGCGAAAAAAACGCCCGTCGCCAAAAAGACAACAACTGCGAAAAAATCAACTGCAAAGAAAACGACCACAAAGAAAACCCCGGCACCGCCGGAAAAGATTACGACAGTTCGGCGGACAGGGGCAAAAAAAGGTAACCAGGCATGACCATTAAAGAAGTTGCCGCACTGGCGGGAGTCTCTCCCGCAGCGGTCAGCAGATATCTGAATGGAGGATCCCTCAGCGAGGAAAAACGCGCCCTGGTCAAAAAGGCCATCGAGGAGACCGGCTACCGGCCCAATCCCATGGCCCAGACCATGCGCACCGGCCGGATCAACCAGGTGGGGGTCATTGTCCCCCGCCTGCACTCCGATTCGGTCAGCCGCATCACGGCGGGTGCCACACAGAAGCTCTTTGAGGAAGGCTACATGACCCTGCTCGGCTGCACGGACCATGACCCGGAGAAGGAAAACCGCTACCTGCACCTCATGCAGGAGAGCCAGGTCGCCGGAATTATCCTGATGGGATCCATCTTTACGCCTGAGATCGCGGAGGCTGTCCGCAGCTGCCGCGTGCCGGTCGTGATCACCGGCCAGAACTTCGAGGGCCTGCCCTGTGTCTTTCACGACGACTTTCACGCCGTGCGGGACCTGACCCGCCTGCTCCTGGCGCGCGGCCGCCACAGGATCGCCATGATCGGGGCGCCTGACGGGGACATCGCGGCGGGTCTCAACCGCAGGCGCGGAGCCGAACAGGCCCTGCTGGACGCGGGGATCGACCCGGCTTCCATGCTCTATGAGACCAGCACCTTCGACGCCGGGGGCGGCCGCGAGGCCATGGAACGCCTGCTGGCGGCCTGCCCGGAGATCGACGGCCTTGTCTGCGCGACAGACACCATGGCCATGGGCGCCCTGGCGGCCCTCCGCGAGGCCGGCAGAAGCGTCCCGGAGGATGTCAGCCTGGTCGGTGTCGGCGACGACTGGATCGATGAGATCTCGACCCCCGGCCTGACCACCGCCCACCTCTTTTTCCACCGCTGCGGCGAAGAAGCGGCAGGCCTCCTGCTCGAACTCCTCCGCAATGACGGCGACCTGCAGAAGCTGGCAGAACCCCAGATCCGCCTCCCCTATCTGATCGTGGAGAGGGGATCGGTGTAGGCTGGCTTGGCTGGCGCCGGGCCTGCGGAACCGGCAGAACACTGTTTTTAGGAAAGAAAGGAAACACAGATCTTATGGGAAAGAAACTGATCTTTCTGGATATTGACGGCACACTCACGGAGCCCGGCTCCAACGACCCGCCGCAGAGCGCTCTGGAGGCTATCCGGCAGGCGCAGGCAGCGGGGCACAAGGTCTTTCTCTGCTCCGGCAGAAACTTCGCCATGCTCTCCCCCCTGCTCCGCTTCGGCTTTGACGGCGTCATCGCCAGTGCCGGCGGCTATGTGACGGTGGGTGACGAGGTCATCTACGACTGCCCCATGACAAAGGACCAGGCCGAGACCGCCCTGACAGCCCTGCACAAGGAGGGCGTATTCTGCACGGTCGAGACCCTGCACGCCACCTATGGCGACGAGGACCTGGGCTCCTTCCTCGACGGCAATGCCGGAGAGCAGGGCAACAGTGAGATCGAGCGCTGGCGCAAGGCCTTGGCGGAGAGTCTGGACATCAAACCCCTGTCGGAATATGACGGGACCGCCCCGGTCTACAAGGTGGTCATCATGTGCGTGCGCGACGAGCAGCTCCGGCCCGCGCGCGACCTCCTGGAAAAGGACTTCCAGTTCGTCATCCAGGAGATCAGCGACCCGGCCCACCCCTGCCTCAACGGCGAGCTCATCAACCGGGCCTTCGACAAGGGACGCGGCGTCCTGCGCGTCTGCGAGCATCTCGGAGTCCCCGTGGAGGACACCATCGGCTTCGGCGACAGCATGAACGACGTCGAGATGATCCGCACCGTCGGCACCAGCGTCTGCATGGCCAACGGCAGCAAGGCCCTCCAGGCGGAGAGCGACATCATCTGCCCCGCCGTCACCCAGGACGGCCTGGCCAAAGCCTTCGCAGACCTCGGCCTGACCGGTTGAAATATTATTCGCATCGAAAAAAAACGAAATCGATCGGAATTTTGCAATCGTTTTCATTGGACCTTATGATATTTCGTGTGAGAAATATTTCAAATATGTAATACTTTTGTGCACATTGCATAAAAACGACAGCTGTGTTTGTGGGAAAACCCCGATTTACAAAAGAAAAAAATTAAAATAGAATAAAGTTTGTGTGAAAACGTTTACAAAATAACAAACTGTAACTGTTCAATCATTCATTTCTGTAACTGCTCATGTATTATTTTCATGACGTATTCTGCCGGGCCATCGGAGTAAAAATGACCCGATCCTGATCGAGGAGGGCGCCATTCTCCGGGCAGGATATGCTTCAGAAGAGGGAGGAAACCGGTATGGCTTTGGATTATCACAAATGTGCGCAGGAGATTTCCGATAATATCGGCGGCGGCGCGAACGTAGTATCCGCCGCGCACTGCGCGACCAGACTTCGTCTTGTTATCGCGGATAACGGCAAGGTCAACAAAGAGGCACTCGAGGAGATCGATGGTGTCAAGGGCATGTTCGAGTCCAACGGACAGCTCCAGCTGATCATCGGTACAGGTACCGTCAACAAGGTCTTTGACGAGTTCATTCAGATCACCGGCGTCGCCGCCGGCACCAAGGACGACGTCAAGGCGGCGGCAGCGGCCAAGGCTCCTATCTGGCGCCAGGCCCTCAAGACCATCGGTGACGTCTTCGTCCCGATCCTGCCCGCCATCGTCGCATCCGGTCTCATGATGGGTCTGGTCGAGGCCCTCGCCAAAATCCCCGGACTGGGCTTCGGCGAAAGCGACTGGTTTGCCTTCCTGGATACTGTCGCCAACACGGCGTTTGCTTATCTGCCCGTCATCGTCGCCGTCTCCGCGGCGCGCGTCTTCGGCGGCAACCTCTTCCTGGGTGCGGTCACCGGCCTGCTGATGATCCACTCCGCATTCCTGAACGGCTGGAACGTCGCGAATACAGACGCCATCAATGCCTTCTTCGGCGTCACGGACGGTGTCATTCCGCGCTGGCACCTGGTCGGCAACATCGTCACCATCCAGCGGTCCGGTTATCAGGGCCACGTCATACCGGTCATCATCGCCGTCTGGCTCATGAGCATGATCGAGAAGTGGCTGCATAAGCATGTGCCGGAGATGATCGACCTTTTCGTCACTCCTCTGTGCACCGTCCTTGCGACCGCTTTCCTGACTCTCTGGATCGTCGGCCCCATCTTCTCCACCCTTGAGACCTACGTTCTTGCGGGCGCCAAGATCCTGGTCCGCAATCCCATCGGCTCCGGCATCATGGGCGCGATCTATCCCTGGACCGTCGTCATGGGCCTGCACCACATGTACAACGTCATCGAGGCCGGCATGCTGGCCGAGACCGGCCTGAACACCTGGATGCCCATCGCGTCGGCCGCCAACTTCGCACAGTTCGGTGCCTGCCTGGCAGTCGGTCTGAAGGTGAAAAATGCCAAGACCAAATCCGTCGCGGTTCCTTCCTCCATGTCCGCAGCGCTCGGTATCACTGAGCCCGCCATCTTCGGTGTCAACATGCGCTTCTTCAAGCCCTTCATCGCCGGCTGTGTCGGCGGTGCCGTCGGCGCTCTGCTGGCAGCCTTCATGGGCTTCGGCGCAACTGCTTACGGCGTGACCGGCATCCCCGGTTATCTCACCGTCAACAATCCGGTCCAGTACACCATCGTCCTGCTGGTCGCAGGCGGCATCGCCTTCGCCGGCACATGGGTCTTCTGGAAGGAAGAAGAGAAAAAGAAACCCGCCGCGAAACCCGCACAGGAGATCAAGGTCCCTGAAAACACCGTCATCAGCTGCTCCGCAGGTGAGGTCAAGGCGCCCACACCCGGCACCGTCATCGCCCGCGAGAACATTCCGGATGATACCTTTGCCAGCGGCGTCCTGGGCGATGGCGTCGGCATCCAGCCCACTGCGGGCTATGTCGTGGCTCCCTTCGACGGCGAGATCACTTCCGTCGCGGATTCCAAACACGCCATCGGCCTCTCCAGCCCCTCCGGCATGGAGCTCCTGATCCACGTCGGCGTCGACACCGTGGCCATGAACGGCGACGGCTTCGATCCCCAGGTGGAAGAGGGCGACCAGGTCAAGGCCGGCCAGCTCCTGCTCAACTTTGACATCGACAAGATCAAGGCCGCCAACCATCCCGACACCGTCGTCGTCCTCCTCACCAACGCGGACGACTACGACGACGTCAGCTGTGCAGGCAACTGATTGCTGTAAACGCAATCAGTAGGAAGTGCCAGTAAACGGCACTTCCGCCCCTGTAAACGGGATCCCTGTAAACGCGATCAGCAGGAAGTGCCTGTAAACGGCGACTTCTGTAAACGCGATCAGCAGGCCGCACACATTTTCGTCATTATTGACAAAAGCAAATGTGTAAATTGGTAAAATAGCTGTAAATTTTGCGAAATGGCTGTTTTTTCTTTAACAGTTTCGTAGTATAATAGGCTCAGTGTTCGGAGACCCTGTGCAAAGGGCTCTCTGCCAGACGCATGTATATTTATACATGTCATGATCGAAACGGTATCAATTGTTTTTTTCAGAGAAGGAGAATCAATATCATGAAAGAAATTAAATTCACAGTTACTGATCCGCTCGGAATTCACGCTCGTCCCGCTGGAATCCTCGTCAAAGAGGCCAAGAAGTTCAGCTCCAAGATCACTGTCTGGAAGGGCGACAAGAGCTGCGATATGAGAAAGCTCCTTGCTCTGATGGGCCTTGCTGTCAAGCAGAACGACGAGATCACCGTCCAGGTCGAGGGCGATGACGAGGCTGCATGCGCAGAGGCGATCGAGAAGTTCCTCAAGGAGAATTTCTAATCTCATTGCCTTTCCGGCAGACTGGTAACTACCCGGCACATCCGGATACGGAATCTGTCGTCTGCGGCCCTTGACCGGCGGCCTGTGCATGGCAGCCGGTGATTGACAGCCCGCAAGAGGCGCTTTCCGTGACTGATGGCTGTGCAGTATAGTTGATTCGATTGTCCGGGGTGCTGCTGTTCGGAAATAACCGACAGGCGCACCCCTTTTTCTATTCGGGACCGGCACGAAATGAACTATGCGGACTGTACCGTGCAGATTGCACCATGCAGGCTGCACGATACAGATTGCAGGCAGGATGCAAAAAATGATTCGTGACGGGACCGCAGGAACCTTAGGAACTGGTATTTAACGAGGAGGACACACAGTTATGGTAGTTGCAACCGGCAAAAGTATCCTGAACCGCATCGGCATCGGCAAGATCAAGATCTACAAGGCACCTGTCTATGACATCAACGACGGCATCGTCGAGAATCCCGACAAGGAGCTGCAGCGCTTTGAAGACGCCCTCCAGAAGGCCATCGACCAGCAGGGCGTCCTGTACGAGAAGGCCCTGAAGGACGCGGGCGAAGAGAGCGCCGCTATCTTCGAGGCACATCAGATGATGCTCGAGGACGAGGATCTGCAGGACTCCACCCGCGAGATCATCACCGAGCAGAAGAGAAGCGCGGAGTACGCGACCAAGACCGCATTTGACAACTATGCGCAGATGTTCGCGGAGATGGACGATCCCTACATGAAGGCCAGAAGCGCCGACCTCATCGATGTCGAGACCGCTGTCCTCGATTTCCTGATGGGCAACGACACCAGCAGCATGCAGGGCACAGAGCCCTCCATCCTGGTCGCAGAGGACCTGGCTCCCTCGGAGACCGTCAAGCTCGACAAGTCCCTCCTGCTGGGCATGATCACCCGCGAGGGCTCCTCCAACAGCCACACCGCCATCCTGGCCCGCTCCATGAACCTGCCGACCCTGATCCAGTGCAAGGACATCGACGACAGCTGGGACGGCAAGATGGCCATCCTGGACGGCTACAACGGCTGCGTCTACATCGATCCCACCGACGACCTGCTGACCTCCCTCAAGGCCAAATATGACGACGACCTCAAGAAGGACGCCCTCCTGCAGGAGCTCAAGGGCAAGACCAGCACGACCATCGACGGCCGCAGCGTCCACGTCTACGCCAACATCGGCGGCCCTGCCGACCTGGGCAGCGTCAATGAGAACGACGCAGAAGGCGTCGGCCTCTTCCGCTCCGAGTTCGTCTACCTCAACAGCAAGGAAGAGCCCACCGAGGAGCAGCAGTTCGCGGCCTACAAGCGCGTCGTCGAGACCCTGGCTCCCAAGCTTGTCATCATCCGCACCTGCGACATCGGCGCGGACAAGACCATCGACTACATGAACCTGGACAAGGAAGAGAACCCGGCACTCGGTTTCCGTGCCCTCCGCATCTGCCTGACCAGGAAGGACTTCTTCAAGAAACAGCTCCGCGCCCTTCTGCGCGCCTCCGCCTACGGCAACATGGGCATCATGTTCCCCATGGTCATCAGCAAGTGGGAGGTCGTTGAGGCCAAGGCCATCATGGAAGAGTGCAAGCAGGAGCTCATCAAGGAAGGCCACAAGGTCGGCAACTTCCAGATCGGCATCATGGTCGAGACCCCCGCAGCTGTCCTCGTCGCTGACGAGCTGGCAGAGGAAGTCGACTTCTTCTCCCTCGGCACCAACGACCTGACCCAGTACACCTGCGCAATCGACCGCCAGAACGCCAAGCTCGAGCGCTTCTCCGACACCCATCACCCCGCTGTCCTGCGCGCCATCAAGATGACCGTCGATGCAGGCCACAGACACGGCGCATGGGTAGGCATCTGCGGCGAGCTCGGCGCAGACCCGACCCTCACCGAGACCTTCCTCCGCATGGGCGTCGACGAACTCTCCGTCAATGCCAAGAGTGTCCTGCCCCTGCGCAAGATCATTCGCAGCACCGACCTCTCCAAGGCCAAAGAGTGGACTCCCGACGAGGTGTAAACCATCTGGTAAATCACCTGGGACGGTTCTGACCGGTCATTTTGAACCGGCAGGATGGAGCCGGCCGGAGAGCATCCGGTACGGACTCAATCAAAACGATTCGACATAATTGTTGAGACGATTACATTCGATTGATATGAAAAATCCCGCGGGATCCATTGACGGACTCCGCGGGATTTTTTGGCGGACCGGGGAGAAGGTTCTCCGGTGCCTTTTTTGCTTTCTGAGTAAGCGAAAACGATGTTTCCGCAGTTACTCACGTGACGCATCTTCCGTGGCTCATTTCCGGCATCTATGCTTCCTGCAACTCTGCTCCCGAAACGCTCCCCTTACACTCTAACCCTGGTTCATTGTCCGGCATGGTCCGGACACTTACAATGTGTTTAACCAATCTGTTGAACAGGCTGGGTTTGATCCATTGGTCAGGAAGGAGAGTTAAGCAGGGGAGGACGGTGCCATGAGAAGAAGACGGACGACCAATGCTGTGCATGCTGACCGCAGGATACCGAAGCTGTTGAAAAACATCCCGGGTATCAAGGCGGTCTTTTTTATTATGAGATGTTGCCCCTGCATAAACAGGCGATTATAATAATCTTACACATGCGGGCGCTTTTATTGATAGGGTCTGCGTACTTGCGTGCTCCGGCATGACTGAAAAGTCTGAAAACGGCAGGAAGAAACACATATATTTTCCGAGAGGAGTCTGAAAGAATGGATAGAGAAACTTTTTCTTTTGTTATTTATATGATCCACGCTTGTGCAGACAAATGGCGCAGGCTGCCTTCGGATGTATATTCACTGCTTCAGAAAACAGGGTGCATTGATCATTACCTCGTACCGCACTATGATGTGCTTCATACACAGGGAACCGAATATATCATAGAAGATATCAGAGAATATCTTGGAATCAGAGGGGTGAGAGTATGATCGTCTATCACGGATCAGTTCTGGCAGTTGATAAGCCCGATACGATCCATTCATACAGGCCGCTTGATTTTGGAAAAGGTTTTTATGTGACGTCTGTTCGTGAGCAGGCGGAGCGCTGGGCCAGACGCAAGGCGGATCTTTTGGGAAAAGATAGGGCAATTATCAGTGTTTACGAGATGAAGGAGAATGTGGACGGACTTTTAGTAAAATCCTTTGATCCGGATCTGATGGAATGGATTGATTTTGTATGTGACTGTCGGGACGGAGGAACTGATTATCAGAAATATGACCTGATATGTGGAAAAGTTGCTGATGACCGTGTTTTTCGTGTGGTTGACATGTACCACACCGGAATCTGGGACAAGGAACGCGCGCTCAGGGAAATCAGGGTGTATCCTGTGTATGACCAGATTGCATTTATTACACAAAAAGCGATCGACCAGCTGTTAGTATTCCAGTCTTTTCAGGAGGTTTAATCCATGCGGGGAGATGTTCTGGAAAAAGTTTATCAGGAGAGTCTGGAAGAAAGACTTATTGCGTTTCTGGCGGAGACACAGCATTTGTCTTATGAAGAGGCTATGCGTGTTTACTACAGCAGTAAACTGGCAGATAAAATCCACAATGGCAACTATGGAATCCAGTACCTGGATTATAAGGTGCTGGCGCAGATTCTCTGCGAAACAGAACCGGAGCTTCTTCGATCTACTTCGATTTCCTAACCTGCATAAAGCGGAACCGTTTTCAGAAAGCTTTTCCATTGGTGCAGGAAATCGTTGATGAGTGCCTGACATGTTTCTTAAGGCTCATAAATAACGGACCCTGGCGGCATCAAATGCAGCCAGGGTCCGTTATTTCACTATACTGTGTTTTTAAGCCTGAATATTTACTTGTGCTTTTTCTTGTTTTCGGAACTTTGTTTTCCTTCCGCCAGCTCATTGAGCAGCCCCATGATGGTCGGAATCGCCGCCTGCTGGCCGGCACCGGCCATGGCAGCGGTATAGGTTTGACGCTCCGCATACAGGGCCCGGACGGTATCAACCAGCTTTTTATCCAGGATACCATCCTCCTCGCTCTCGACAAGGACCTTGGAAAAGCCCTGGGCCTCGAAGGATCGGGCGTTGAGGATCTGGTCGCCCCTGGTCCCGATGGAGAGCGGGATCAGGAGGTTGGGCTTCTGCAGGGCCAGGATCTCGAAGATGGCATTTGCGCCGGCGCGGGAGACGATGATGTCCGCAGCGGCAAACAGATGCTTGAGGTTCTCCTTGACATATTCAAACTGCTTATAGCCCTCGATGCCGTCTCTGGAGGCATCGTATTTGCCGGCGCCGCACAGGTGCACGACGCGGAAATCCTGCAGGAGCTCGTCCAGGTGTCTCCGGACAGCTTCATTGACGGACTGGGCGCCCTGGCTGCCGCCCATGATCATGAGGACGGGCTTCTCTGAGGTCACCGGTTTTGCGTCCGGGGATTCTGCATTCGCTGCTTCCGGATTGACCGTTTTCAGATCTGCAGAGGCAGCGCTTCCATTTTCATGCGCAAACCCGCAGATCCTGAGGCCCTCCTCCCGGTCTCCGGTAAAGAGCTCCGCCCGGATCGGTGTGCCGGTCAGAACGGCCTTTCCCTTGGGAAGCTTGTCCACGGTCTCCGGGAAATTGCAGCAGACCTTCGCGGCGGCGCCGTAGCAGAGCTTGTTGGCCAGGCCGGGCGTCATGTCGGATTCGTGGATCACGCAGGGAATCTTCAGGCTGGCGGCCGCGCGCACGACCGGCACGCTGACAAAGCCACCCTTGGAAAAGACCACATCCGGCCGGTAGCTCTTCAGAAACTGCCGCGCCTTGCCGTAGCCCTTGATCACGCGGAAAGGGTCCGTGAAGTTTTTGAGATCAAAATAGCGGCGCAGCTTACCGGTCGGAACACCGATGTAGGGAATGCCGCAGTCACGCATGAGTTCACGCTCAATGCCGTTCTCCGAACCGACGTAGGCGACCTCATAGCCGGCCTCCCGCAGCGCGGGCAGCAGCGCGATATTGGGCGTCACATGCCCGGCGGTCCCGCCGCCCGTCAGAACGATCTTCTTTTTTCCTGCTTCTGCCATTTCAAGATTCCTCATATGTCATTTTTGTTTGTCCCGTTTTTTCGCGTCACAGAAAGAGAAGTGTCTGTGAGGCGTCTGAGGATTGCGAATCGGTGGCCTGATCAGGCCTCCGCGATCGCGGCGCGCAGCGCATGCGCGAGTTGATCAGGACATGATGTATTTTTGAAACCGCACCGGGTTCCCTCCAATGCATCGATGACCTCCTCGGCCTTTCTGCCGACGACCAGCTTGCTGATCCCCTGCAGGTTGCCGTTGCAGCCGCCGGTGAAGAGGACGGAACGGATGGTGTGATCCGCATCGATGTTCAGATCGATCTTGGAGGCGCAGGTGCCTCTTGTTCTGTAGACCATTGTGATTCTCCTTGATTCTTATTATTGAAGACTATTCCTAAAATAATCGAGTCTTCTGTAGCTTGGGTGGGTGACTCTACCCCACTAATTACTAATAACAATTGAAAAGCCATTGGCATTCCGCTATTGTGGTTGT
>OCTW013416331.1_pt1 | contig 17675 bp, 14 predicted proteins | sample 1539671 | NCBI WGS metagenome assembly OCTW01 (sample SAMN02144230, study PRJEB22623) | gut metagenome | biome: sheep rumen | host: Ovis aries | place: New Zealand
CTCAACGGACGCTTCACCGTCCAGTGCCAAGGATCCAGAGTCGCTTTCAATGTGGAAGAATACAAGCGTCCTACCTTCCAGGTGGAATTTGCTGACTACAAGCAGTCGTACCGCAACGGTGACACCATTCAGGTGCAGGGCAAGGCGCTGACCTATGCCGGTGTTCCTGTCCAGGGCGCCAAGGTCAAATATACCGTCAAGCGCCGCGTGGCATTTTGGTGGATGTCGTATTCCCGCTACTGGAACAATGGCTATATCGGTCACAGCCTCAAGGATGAGGTCTTGAACGAGAGTGAAGCCGTCACGGAGGAAGACGGAACGTTCTGCGCCAACGTGCCGATGGTGCTACCCACAGACTTGGGCAATCGCAGCATGTTCTATCACTTCGTGGTAGAGGCTGATGTCACCGACCAAGGCGGCGAGACACACAGCGGTACGCTGTCATTGCCGCTGGGCAACAAGACGACCGTGCTTACATGCGACATTCCCCAGCGGATTCGCAACGACCAGATGCCGCAGATAACCTTCACACGCCGCAATGCCGCTGGCAACGAGATAGCAGGAACGGTACGCTATCGCATGGACAATGGCAAGTGGAAGGAGTGTGCCGCCAACGCTCACCTCTCACCTCTCACCTCTCGCCTCTCAAGCGGTCAGCATCGCATAGAAGCCATCTGTGAGCAGGACACCCTCAACACCTCTTTCGTCGTCTTCTCCCTAAACGACAAGAAACCTGCCGCAGAGACGCACGACTGGTTCTACGTCTCCGACACGCAGTTCCCCAACGACGGCAAACCCGTCACCGTCCAGGTGGGTTCGTCAGATCCGAATCTCCACATCGTCTATGGCATCTATGCCGGTGACCAGCAGATAGAAAGCGGTGCCGTCGATAAGGATGCCGCACTCATCAACCGCAAGTTCACCTACAACGAGAGCTATGGCAACGGCCTGCTGCTGACCTTCGCATGGGTCAAGGATGGCCAGTGCTATCGTCACAGCCAGTTCATCCAACGCCCCATGCCCGACAAACAGTTGAAGCTGCAGTGGGAGACATTCCGCGATCGACTGACGCCTGGTCAGCAGGAGGAATGGCGACTCACCATTAAGAAACCCGACGGCACAGCAGCCGACGCCAGTTTCATGGCTGTGCTCTACGACAAGAGTCTGGATGCCATCAAACAGCACCACTGGTCGTTCACCCCAACCTCCTACCTCCCGCAGCCCGGCACTTCCTGGCAATGGCGCTCCTGGAGCAGCATCGGACTGAGCGGTGCGAAGCACTACCAGTCGCTGAGGGTTCCCTACTTCACCTATAGCTACTTCGACAGTAGCGTGATACCCACCTATATGGCTCCTGTACTGTTCAGGAACAACCTCAGAGTTATGATTCGAGGTGTCAAGGCTGCGGCAGCACCACGAACCGATATGATGGTCATGAAACAGACGGCCGCCATCGGTTCTTATGACGTCAGGGGCAACGAGGAAACGGCTGAAGCCCGCGATGAAGTCATCACCGTCGGCTATGGAGGCCAGCAGCAAAAGGAAGAAAAGGCTGAGGAGGTGCAGCTCCGCGAAAATCTGCAGGAGACTGCTTTCTGCTACCCCACGCTAACCACGGCGACCGACGGCACCGTCACCATGAAGTTTACCTTGCCCGAGAGTCTGACGACCTGGCGCTTCATGGGTATCGCCAATACTTCTGATATGCTCTATGGAAGCATCAGTGGCGAAGCGATAGCCCAGAAGGACATCATGATACAGCCCAACATGCCGCGCTTTATCCGTATGGGTGACGAAGCCCGTATTTCGGCACGCATCTTCAATACCACAGAGCGAGCAATCAGTGGTACGGCCAAGCTACAACTCATTGACCCCGCTACCGAGCAGGTTGTCCTCGAACAGCAGCAGCCGTTCGCCGTTGCCGCACAGCAGACCGCTGCCACGACCTTCGCCGTCCAGAGTGCAACGTTCCAGGAGTCTTTGCTCATCTGCAAGGTCGTTGCCACTGGCGATGGTTTCAGCGATGGCGAGCAGCACTACCTGCCCATCCTACCCGACCGCGAATACGTCACCAAGACCGTTCCCTATACGCAGCACGAGCCTGGCGTCAAAACCGTTGACCTCACCAAGCTCTTCCCGCAGGGCACCAGCCAGCAGAAACTGACGATAGAATACACCAACAATCCAGTATGGCTCATGGTGCAGTCGTTGCCTACCTTGGGACAGCCTTGGGAACATAGCGCCATCGACCAGGCAGCATCCTTCTATAGCAATATGTTAGCCAAGACGCTGTTAGGACAGAGTCCGCAGGTGAAGAATATCTTCGAACAATGGAAGCGTGAGACAGGTGCCGAGACATCGTTAGCCTCTCACCTCTCAAAGAACGAGGAACTGAAGGATCTCGTCTTGGAGGAAACGCCATGGATAGCGGCTGCCGACCGTGAGGAGGAGCAGAAGCAACGCCTTGCCGACTTCTTCGACGAGAACGGCATGGACAACCGCCTGTCGACGGCATTGGAAAAGCTTCAGAAGCTACAGCATGCCGACGGTTCCTTCTCGTGGTACCCTGGCATGGAGGGCAGCACATTCATCACGGTTGCTGTCGAGGAAATGCTGGCCCGCCTCAACATCCTGACGGGCACGCCAACAGTGGTCAATGGTTCTGCCATTGACATCACTCCCATCTACGACAAGGCTTTCAACTACATGGGCCAGCAGATGGTTGACCTGGTAAACAAGATGAAGAAAGAGGAGAAGAAGGGCATCAAGCAGTCGTTCCCCTCATTCACCGCCCTGCGCTGGCTTTACATCTGCGCCATCGACGGCCGTACGCTGTCGTCCAGCGTCAAGTCGGCCAACAACTACCTCATCAATCTCCTGAAGAAGGACATCAAGCGTCAGACCATCTACGAGAAGGCTATGTCCGCCATCGTCCTCGCTCAGCATGGTGAGAAAGCCAAGGCTGCCGAGTATGTCAAGAGCCTGAAGGAATATACCGTCTATACCGAGGAGATGGGTCGCTACTACGACACCCACCGCTCGTCTTACTCTTGGTACGACTACAAGATTCCCACCGAGGTGGCAGCCATTGAGGCCATCCAGCGCGTGACACCGAACGATGCACAGACGGTCGACGAGATGCGCCGCTGGCTGTTGCAGGAGAAGCGCACCCAGACATGGGACACGCCTATCAACAGCGTCAACGCCATCTATGCCTTCCTGAATGCAACGCCACACTCTCACGGAGAGAACGGCAACAGCCAAGCGCTGACGACCACCAACGCCCAAGCTGTCCTCGCCATCGATGGTTCCCCCATCGATACCCCGAAGGCGACAGCCGGCATCGGCTACGTAAAAACGGTGGTTGACGGTTCTGCTGTCAACAACGCCCGCACCTTCACCGCTACCAAGACCAGTGAGGGGACTTCGTGGGGTGCCGTCTATGCGCAGTTCCTGCAGAAGACCAGCGACATCGAGTCATCGGCAAGCGGCATCACCATCCAGCGCGAGGTGATGGCGGCAGGTCCGCAATCCACATCTCTCACCGCTCAGCCCTCAACACCCACCACGCTCAAGGTCGGCGACCGCATCAAGGTGCGCATCACTATCAATACCACACGCGACCTCGACTTCGTACAGGTCATCGACCGCCGGGCAGCGTGCATGGAACCTGTCGGTCAACTGTCGGGTTATCGGAACGGTGCCTACTGTTCTCCCAAGGACAATGCCACACACTATTTCTTCGGCATGCTGGCCAAGGGTCGCCATGTCGTCGAGACGGAATACTACATAGACCGTTCCGGACGCTACGAGACGGGCACATGCACCGTGGGGTGTGCCTATGCTCCCGAATACCGCGCCACAGCACCTTCACTCACCATCAACGTCAACGAATAAATCATGAAGAGAAACATCATCATACCTACCTTGCTCCTGCTGACAGCACTCCCCGTGAGCGCTCAGAAACTGGTCATCAGCAAGTCGACCGTCAATGTGGGACGCACAGCTTATCAGCAGCCCGTCACCGCCGTCTTTGAATGCAGGAACAAGAGTCACCGCAAGCTCAAGATTGAGGCTGTCAATCCCGACTGCCGCTGCACCACTGTATACTATCCCAAAAACGAAATCGGTGCCAACGAACGCTTCCAGATTCGCATGACCTACGATGCTCGCCAGTTAGGGCACTTTGACAAGCAGGCAGCCATTGTCTCCAACGCATCGTCCAAACCCGTCTATATCTGCATGAAGGGCGTGGTGCTGACAGAGGTCGTAGATTTCTCGAAGACGTATCCCGTCGAGATGGGCGACCTACTGTTGGACAAGGCCGACCTGGAGTTCGACGACATCAACAAGGGTGACACGCAGGTACAGGAAATCCACCTCTACAACAATGGCGTCAAGGCTTACGAGCCCAACTTGATGCACCTGCCGTCGTATCTGTCGGCAACAGTCACGCCACAACGGTTGTTCCCGCGCCAGGCGGGAGTCATCAAGGTGACACTCAACTCCTCCAAGCTGCGCGACTACGGTCTGACACAGAATACCATCTATCTGGCTGGCAACCCAGGCGACAAAATCAGTCCCGACCACGAAATCAGCATCTCGGCCATCTTGCTGCCCTCATTCTTAGGCATTACCGATGCCCAGCGACAGTATGCGCCCAAGCTCCAGCTGTCGAAGGAGAAGGTAGACATTCTGTTTGACGGCAAGAAGAAAAAGAGCGACGTCATCGAGCTTACCAACGTGGGACGTAGCGAACTGGAGATTTCGTCGCTGCAGCTCTTCACCGGTGGACTGACGGTCTCGCTGGGTAAGAAACGCCTCTCTCCGGGTGAACGGACGAAACTGAAGTTTACCGCCGTGCGCGACGAACTGAAGAAGGTCCGCACCCGTCCCCGCATCCTCATGATTACTAACGACCCTTCCAAGCCGAAGGTCACCATTACCATTAATGCCAAATAAAACGACATGGAACATCCCGAGAACAGCACAGAATATGCAGGTCTGCAAGTCAATAGCGGCGTAGAGCAGCCTGCCATCGTGAACCCTTACTTGAACCGCAACCGCTTCCGCCGTCGCGAGCTCTCTGCCGCCGAGATGGTGGAGGGCATCGTCAAGGGCGACGTCACCATCCTCTCGCAGGCCGTGACATTAGTGGAGAGCGTCAATCCCGACCACCAGGCGAAGGCTCAGGAGGTTATCAACAAGTGTCTGCCGTATAGTGGTCACAGCATCCGCGTGGGCATCAGCGGCGTCCCCGGTGCAGGCAAGTCTACCAGCATCGATGCTTTCGGCATGCATGTCCTGCAGGAGAAAGGCGGCAAGTTGGCCGTTTTGGCCATCGACCCCTCGTCGGAACGCTCGAAGGGAAGCATCTTAGGAGACAAAACGCGCATGGAGAAGCTGAGCGTCCACCCCGACTCCTTCATCCGTCCCAGTCCGACGGCAGGTTCCTTGGGCGGTGTGGCCCGCAAGACGCGCGAGACCATCATCCTCTGCGAGGCCGCAGGCTTCGACAAGATTTTCGTCGAGACGGTCGGCGTGGGACAGTCGGAGACGGCCTGCCACTCCATGGTCGACTTCTTCCTGCTCATCCAACTGGCTGGCACGGGTGACGACCTGCAAGGCATTAAGCGCGGCATCATGGAAATCTGCGACGGCATCGTTATCAATAAGTGCGACGGCGACAACGTGGAGAAGTGCCACATGGCTGCAACCAACTTCCAGAACGCTCTGCACTTCTTCCCCATGCCCGAGAGTGGCTGGCTGCCGAAGGTGCTGTGCTATAGTGGTTTCTACGGACTGGGCATCAAGGAGATTTGGGACATGATATACCAATATATTAACTTTGTCAAGGCCAACGGCTATTTCGACTACCACCGCAACGAGCAGTCCAAGTACTGGATGTACGAGAGCATCAACGAGCACTTGCGCTTCAACTTCTACAACAACCCCGTCATCCAGCAGCAGCTGCAGGACGCCGAACGCTCCGTACTGGCTGGTCAGCAGACATCGTTCGTAGCAGCCCAGAGTCTGCTCGACAACTACTTCAAGCACCTCCAGTCCCCCAACCCATAAGTCCCATTAGCCCCATCAAAACCAACCCCATGAGTTTAACAATCGAAATCGACAACGGCAGCGGCTTCTGCTTCGGTGTGACGACTGCCATCCAAAAGGCCGAGGAGGAACTGGCCAAAGGCAATACCCTGTACTGCTTAGGTGACATCGTCCACAACGGCATGGAGTGCGACCGTCTGCGCCAGATGGGACTCATCACCATCGACCACGACGAGATGGCTCGCCTGCACAACGTCAAGGTGCTGCTGCGGGCACACGGCGAACCACCCGAGACCTATGAGCTGGCACAGCGCAACAACATCGAGATTATCGATGCTACATGTCCTGTGGTGCTGCAGCTGCAGAAGAAAATCAAGCGACAATATGAAACCTCCCCCAGCCCCTCCCCTCAAGTTTCCATCGTCATCTTCGGCAAGAAGGGACATGCCGAGGTGCTGGGACTGGTTGGACAGACACATGGCGAGGCTGTGGTGATTGAGAGTTTCGACGACGTCAAGCGCCTGGACTTCTCGCACGACATCTATCTGTATTCGCAGACCACCAAGTCGCTGGACGAATTCCACCGCATCATCGACTACATCCAGGAGCATATCTCGCCCGATGCCGTTTTCAAGAGCTTCGACACCATCTGCCGCTCCGTGGCCAACCGCATGCCGAACATCTCGCAGTTTGCCTCGCGCCACGATCTCATCCTCTTTGTTTGCGGACGCAAGAGCAGTAACGGCAAGGTACTCTTCAACGAGTGCCTGCGTATCAATCCCAACAGCCACCTCATCGAAGGCCCTGAAGAGATTGACGCCGCCTGGCTGCAAGGCGTGCAGACCGTAGGCATCTGCGGAGCGACATCCACTCCCAAATGGCTCATGGAACAATGCGCAGCCAAACTCACATCCATAGCCACATAGATTGTAAAACACTCCAATTGTTCCATAAATTGTAAATTGTAAATTGTCAAATTGTAAATTACATCCCGAGTTTCTTGCTTCCACCCGCCAGCTCTTTGGCGAGGAGCGCTTGGAGCGATACCTGCAGTCGTTCGATGAGGAACCTCCTGTCAGCATCCGCCTCAATCCCTTGAAGACCTCCCCTTCTCTGCCAAGGCAGAGTGTGGCGTTGCAATGGGGGAGGCCGGGAGAGGTCCCTTGGTGTCGCAATGCCTACTACCTGCCGCAGCGCCCCAACTTTACCATGGACCCGCTGCTGCATGCCGGCTGCTACTACGTGCAGGAAGCTGCCTCGATGTTCCTCGACGAAGTCCTGCTACAAATGCACACCGCCTACGCCAACCATCAGCCTGGATCCATCAGACCCCTTGCTGCACTCGACCTCTGTGCGGCTCCCGGCGGCAAGTCGACGCTGCTGCGTGCTGCGCTGCCCAAGGACTGCGTGCTCTATAGCAACGAGCCCATTCGCAACCGCGCCAACATCCTGGCGGAGAACGTGCTGAAATGGGGTGCGCCCAACCATATCGTCACCAACAACTACCCCCGCGACTACCGTGCGTCGAAGATGCGCTTCGACATCATCCTTTGCGACGTGCCGTGCTCCGGCGAGGGCATGTTCCGCAAGGATCCCGCTACCATCGGCGAGTGGTCACCGCAAAACGTGGAGAAGTGCTGGCAACTGCAACGCGAGATTGTCGACGATGCCTGGCAATGTCTCAACGACGGCGGCATGCTCATCTATAGCACGTGCACCTTCAACACCAAGGAGAACGAAGAGAACGTCCGCTACTTTTTGGAGCAGTACGACGCACAACTGCTGCCCATCGACATCCAACCCGAGTGGCACATCACCGGCTCACTGCTGGAAGGTTTCGCCGGGCCCGTCTATCGTTTCATCCCGGGCATCACCCGCAGCGAAGGACTCTTTATGGCTGTCCTTCACAAAGCCCCCGCCCAAAATGAAAATGAACGTCGTGGCAAGAAGCATGAGATTCGCAAGCCAGCCCTGAACATGCTTGCATCCACCGCCGACCGTCCGACATCCGACGTGAAGGTCGAGCTGGACTATCAGCAGGCCATCAGCTATCTGCGCCACGAAGCCCTGCGACTGCCAGACGACACGCCGTTAGGCCTCGTGGAGGTTTGTTTCCAGGGGCATCCCCTCGGACTGGTGAAGAACATCGGCAGCAGAGCCAACAACCTCTACCCCAAAGAATGGAAAATCAAAACAACACATATCCCTGAAACCTACGAACCCATCCTATAAACAGTATAAAGCATAAAGGTTAAAGATATATGAAGCAATACTTAGACATACTTGACCGTATCCTCCGCGAGGGTACCCAGAAGGGTGACCGCACAGGTACCGGCACCCTGAGCATTTTTGGCACGCAGAGTCGTTACAACATGCAGGACGGTTTTCCGCTGCTGACGACGAAGAAACTGCACCTGAAGTCTATCATCTACGAGCTGCTGTGGTTCCTCAACGGCGATACCAACGTGAAGTATCTGCAGGAACACGGCGTGCGCATCTGGAACGAGTGGGCCGACGAGAACGGAGAGCTGGGTCCCGTCTACGGTCACCAATGGCGCGCCTGGCCCGACTACAATGGCGGTGTCATTGACCAGATACAATATGTCGTCGACCAGCTGCAGCACAATCCCGACTCGCGCCGCATGATTGTCTCGGCGTGGAACGTGGCGGAAGTCAACAAGATGGCCCTGCCGCCGTGCCACACCATCTTCCAGTTCTACACCGCTCCCCTGCCCAACGGCCGTCGCCGCCTGTCGCTACAACTCTATCAGCGCTCGGCCGACACGTTCCTGGGTGTGCCGTTCAACATCGCCAGCTATGCCTTGCTGCTGCAGATGATGGCGCAGGTGGTCGACATGGAGGTCGGCGACTTCATCCACACCACGGGCGACACGCACCTCTACCTGAACCACCTCGAGCAGGCCCGCCTGCAGCTGACTCGTGAGCCACGCCCCCTGCCCACGATGAACATCAATCCCGACGTGAAGGACATCTTCTCGTTCCACTTCGAGGACTTCGAGCTCGTCGGCTACGACCCGCACCCCCACATCAAGGCAGAAGTCAGCGTCTAACCCATTAGCCCCATAAGTCCCATTAGTCCAATTAGCCCAATAAGACCCATTCCCCCTATGATTACCATTATCGCTGCCGTGGCCCGCAACCGCGCCATTGGCCAAGAGAACAAACTGATATACTGGTTGCCGAACGACCTGAAGCGCTTCAAGGCGCTCACCTCGGGTCATACCATTGTGATGGGCCGCAAGACCTTCGAGTCGCTGCCCAAGGGTGCGCTGCCCCATCGCCGCAACGTGGTGATAAGCCGTGGCGACAGCGTGCAGAACTGGCGTAGCGACGACGGCACCACGACACTGGAGGTGTTCCGCTCGCTGGACGAGGCACTGAAGAGCTGCCGTCCCGACGAGGACATCTACGTCATTGGCGGTGCCAGCGTCTACGAGCAGGCGATGGCCGTTGCCGACCGCCTGTGCCTGACGGAGATTGACGACGTGCCCGAGCAGGCCGATGCCTTCTTCCCCGACTACAGCACGGGGTGGCACATCACACAGAAAGAAGCGCATCCGAAGGACGAGCGTCACGCCTTCGAATACGCTTTTACGGATTACGAGCGGGACCCACGGTGAGGCCCGCTTTTTTGTTTCTACTTACTCCTCACCCGGCATGATGTCCATGACGGGCAGCTGGCGCTCAAAGGCCGAGTGGAACGAGATGAGCGTCTGCGAGCTACTGAGTCCCAACGGCTGCAGCTGGTCGTGGATGATGGTCAGCAGGTGGTGGTTGTTACGCGCATAGATCTTGATGAACATGTCGAAGTTACCCGTCGTATAGTGACACTCCGTCACCTCGGGAATCTTCTTCAACTCCTCCAGCACGTGGTCGAAATCCTCGGGATTCTTCAGGTTCAGTCCGATGTAGGCGCAGGTCTCATAACCGATTTTCTCGGGGTCCATCAGAAATACGGAGCCCTTGATGATGCCCAGATTCGTCAGCTTCTGAATGCGCTGGTGGATAGCTGCTCCACTCACGTTGCAGGCCCTTGCCACCTCTAAAAACGGCACGCGGGCATCCTCGCCAATCATGCGAAGTATCTGCCTGTCCAATTTGTCTAACTTCTGAATAGCCATATATTTACGTTTTTGGTTTAACGATTAGATTGCTTATTCTGTTTCTTTGCTGCGTAGTAGATGTTCAGCGCTCCGGCGCGTCGCAGCTGTTGCTTGACATCGTTGATGATGCCCATCTCCGTGTTGCGGTCGGCGCGGATGCAGACCGTCAGCCGCTGGCGTTCCTCTTCGGTCATCTCCTCGCGAATGCGGTTGATACATTGCGCCACCTCGTCGACCCTGACCATACGGTCGTTCACCTGTATCATTTTACTCCCCTCGCCTATCAAAATATACACCAACCCTGTCTTGTTTGCTTCCTGACCGACCTCCGTACCTTGCGGCAGCTGGTAGCGCACGTGGGTCTCCACCTGTCGCATGTGGGTAACGATCATGAAGAAGAACAGCACGGTGAATATCAGGTCGGGCAGCGCAGCCAGATTCAATGCCGGCACTTCTCTGTCAATATGTTGACGAAACCTACTCATTCTTCATTCCTTCCCTAATTCGCATCGGGTGGCGGTCCAGTTTGCGGTAGGCCGCCACGATGCTGTTCTGCATCTCGAAGTAGGCGTTATAGCTTGCCTTGCGACCGGTCTCGACGGCGATGACATATTGTTCCGTAGGCTGTGCGGCGAGGAACGACTCCACCTGTTGCTGCAGCTGCAGGCCGCTGACCTGCTTGCCGTCGCAGAACAGCACGTCGTCATCGTCCAGTCGCAGCTGGAGCACGCTGGAGCGGTTGATGTCACGCTGCTCCTGCTGCTCGTCCACCGGCGACAGCTTGCGTCCCAGTCCCTTGTCGGCGTCCATGGACGAGGTGACCAGAAAGAACACCAGCAGCATGAACGAGATGTCAGCTGTCGACGTGGTGTTCAGTCCGGGAACGTCCCTATGTTTTCTCCTAAACCGCATGCATTATTTATTCAACCAGAACGAGCGCGCAGCCGACACCACGACGGCGACGACGGCTACAGCGAGGGCAATATACATGAGCCACAGCATCACGTCTGCCAAGAACATATCTCCTGCTTCAACCATTGTTACGCGCTTTATAGTTCGTTACCGAGTCCAGGAACGTAATGGCGCACTCCTCCATCTGGAGGCTCAGGCGCTCAATCTTCGAGAGGATGTAGTTGTAGAAGAACTGCAGCACGACAGCGGCAATGATGCCGAAGATGGTGGTAATCAGCGCCACCTTCATGCCTCGTGCCACGATGGTCGGACTGATGTCGCCGGCCGTCTGTATCTGGTCGAAGGCCATCACCATGCCGATGACCGTTCCCAGGAATCCCAGTGACGGTGCGACGGCGATGAACAGTCGTATCCACGTGCAGCCCTTCTCCATGTTCGATATCTGTACCGAACCGTAGTTCGTCAGCTGGCGGTCGATGTCCTCCACCTGCTCGCGGATGTGCAGCAGTCCCTGATAACAGATGCTGGCCACGGGTCCGCGGGTGTTGCGGCACAGATCCTTGGCACCCTCTACGTCGCCCTGTTCCAGTCGGGCGTCAATGTCCTGCATGAGTCGCTTGGTGTTCACCTCTGCCAGCGACAGGTAGATGATGCGCTCTATGCAGAATGCCAGTCCCAGCACCAGTGCCAGGGCCACGAGTGACATGAAGCCTGTGGAGCCCTCCACGAACTTACGCTTCAGCTCCTTGTGCAGTCCGCCGCCCTCGGCAAGGTCGTCGTCGGCGACACCCAGCTCGGCATCCACCAGAGCCATGGCGGAGTCGGCCGTCAGCGTGTCACCCGCAGACTCTGCCGTATCAGCCACCGCCTCGGCGGCAGCCTTCGCCGGCTCCTGCTGAGCCCATGCCGGTTGTCCGCACATCAGCAGGACGGCACATATCCATAAAATGAGAGGTTTCTTCATTGTTTTCGTTTTATTCTCGTTATGCTCACTGACGCGCAGCCTTGACCTTTGGTCGAGCCTGCTTGCGCTCGGCTGAGCTGATGCATGCATCGCTCTGCTCTCACTGACGCGCAGCCTTTTTGCGCTGGTCGTGGTCGAGAATGACCTTGCGCATGCGCATCGACTTCGGCGTCACCTCCACCAGCTCGTCCTCCTTGATATACTCCAGGCACTCCTCCAGCGACATCACCACCTTCGGGATGATGCGCGCCTTCTCGTCGGTACCGCTGGCGCGGACGTTCGTCAGCTGCTTGGCCTTGCAGACGTTGACGACCAGGTCGTTGTCGTGCACGTGCTCGCCGACCACCTGACCCATATAGACGTCCTCGCCCGGGTCGATGAAGAACTTGCCGCGGTCCTGCAGCTTGTCGATGGCGTAGGCAAAGGCGTTGCCCGTCTCCAGGGCTATCATCGAACCGTTCACGCGGCGCTCGATGTCGCCCTTGTACGGCTGGTACTCCTTGAAGCGGTGGGCCATGATGGCCTCGCCCTGGCTGGCTGTCAGCACGTTGGTGCGCAGACCGATGATACCGCGCGAGGGGATGTCGAACTCGATGTTCGTGCGCTCGCCCTGGCTCTCCATGCTGGTCATCTCGCCCTTGCGGCGCGTCACCATGTCAATCATCTTCGAGGCAAACTCCTCGGGGACGTTGATGGTGAGCTCCTCGATGGGTTCGCACTTCTGACCGTCAATCTCTTTGTAGATCACCTGCGGCTGACCCACCTGCAGCTCGTAGCCCTCGCGGCGCATGGTCTCGATGAGCACGCTCAGGTGCAGCACGCCACGGCCACTGACCACCCAGCGGTCCGTCGAGTCCTCGTAGGGCTCCACGCGCAGCGCCAGGTTCTTCTCCAGCTCCTTCTCCAGACGGTCGTTGATGTGGCGCGACGTCACGAACTTACCCTCCTTACCGAAGAACGGCGAGTCGTTGATGGTAAACAGCATCGACATCGTCGGCTCGTCAATGGCGATGGGCGGCAGAGGCTCCGGATTCTCCACGTCGCAGATGGTGTCGCCAATCTCGAATTTCTCCAGACCGATGACGGCGCAGATGTCGCCGCACTCCACCTGTTCCGTGCGCTGGTGACCCATGCCGTCGAAGGTGTGCAGCTCCTTGATCTTCGTCTTCTCCATGGAGCCGTCGCGGTGGGCAATGGTCACCTGCTGGCCGTCCTTCAGCGTGCCGCGATGAACGCGACCCACGGCGATACGGCCCGTATAGCTCGAATAGTCCAGCGACGTAATCAGCATCTGCGGTGTACCCTCCAGCTGCTGCGGGGCGGGAATCACTTCCACAATCTTGTCCAGCAGATAGGTAATGTCCGTCGTGGGCTTGTTGTAGTCCTCGCCCATCCAGCCGTTCTTCGCCGAACCGTACACCACGGGGAAGTCCAGCTGGTCCTCCGTGGCGTTCAGCGAGAACATCAGGTCGAACACCATCTCGTACACCTCCTCGGGACGGCAGTTGGGCTTGTCCACCTTGTTGACCACCACGATGGGTTTCAACCCGATTTCCAGTGCCTTCTGCAGCACGAAGCGCGTCTGCGGCATGGGACCCTCGAAGGCGTCCACCAGCAGCAGACAACCGTCGGCCATGTTGAGCACGCGCTCCACCTCGCCGCCGAAGTCCGAGTGTCCCGGAGTGTCTATGATATTGATCTTGGTACCTTTCCAGTTGATGCTCACATTCTTCGACAGAATGGTAATGCCGCGCTCGCGCTCCAGGTCGTTAGAGTCCAACACCTGGCTCGACAGGTCCTGCCCCTCGCGGAACAGGTTTCCGGCCAGCATCATCTTGTCCACGAGCGTCGTCTTGCCGTGGTCCACGTGTGCGATAATCGCAATATTCCTAATATCCTGCATAATCAATTTACGTAAATCGCCTGCAAAATTATAAAAAAATGAGCGAAACGCCAAATTATTCTTGGTATTTCAATTCCAAATCAGTACCTCTGCACCAAAAGAACTCATCTTTGCACCCAAAAGAACTAATTCGCCCAGAAGATTTTAATTTTCTCTGATTCACAGTCTGCTCTTCTCGGAATTGCCGGCACCGGTCCCCTTATACTTCGACGGGGTGACATTGAAGCGGTAGCGCAGGGAGAGGGTAACGCAGCGGGAGTCATTGTCCTCCATCTTGCGGAACATGAACTGGTTGCTATAGAGTGTGAAGCGATTGACGGCTCCATTGAAAAGGTCATTGACTGAGAGTTTGATGTTAAGGCGACGTTTGCAGAAGTCCTTGCTGACACTAAGCGAAAGAATGGGGTTTGTACTGTCGAAATTGGCATTTGCACCGCTATTGCCATGGGTGTGCACGTTGAAGTCGGCCTGCACCAGCCAGTCGTGAGGAAACGTGACAATGTTGCCTAATTGCAACGACAGCATAGGCTGACTGAAACTCTTCTGTTCACCTCTAAATTCTGTTTTGAGCCACGGCTTCATCAGTGATATATTGTATTGTGGAGTCCATGTGACCTCATGCCCCAATTTGATATCTTTCTGTGCTCCCAGCGTAATGACAAGCCAGTCGAGATGGTCGTAGTTCTTGTGGGTCACAAGGTTTACCTTGCTGTCGTTCTCCAAACTTCCTGCCGTGTAAAGGATAGGGTCTACACAATGGGAGAAGTTGACATTGAGATAGAGCCACTTCCACATAGCCATCGTATTTACGTTATGGTATTTGACAGGCTTCAGATAGGGATTACCCGTCTGCAAGTTCAGGCGGTTCGCATAGATGACATCACTACTCAGTTGCCAGTAAGACGGGCGCCTGGTGCGCTTGGCATAGCTGAAGGATAGTTGCACCTTCTTCACAGAAGCTGATAAAGAAACCGATGGAAAGAAGTCGTTATATGTACGGCTCTGGTCGTCGCGACGTATGCCGCCAACGAAGTATTCCGACGTCACATGCTCATAGCGCAAACCTGCAGCCAACTGAAGACGGCCAATCTGCTGGCGTAGCTCTATGAAGGGGGCTATTGTCTGCTCATGCTGTTCGTTGTTGCTGTTGGCGATAAATCCTTGTTCGTTTTCAAAACTGCTGTTCCAACGGGTGTTAGTGTACTCCTCGCCCACCTCTATCTGCCCTTTCCCTATCGGATACGTCACGAAGAGTTTTTCTGCCATCAGTCGGCTACGCGTCAGGGCATACGTGTTCACGTCACGGTCATCATACTCAACGCTCAGTTCCTGTTGCTGGTTGCGGTTACGCTGATTACGATAGGTATAGTCGGCATTGAAGTCAATGCTGAGCTTTCCAATCTTACCCGTGTAGTATATATTCACTTGGTGTTTGGGTGTGCCTTTGGCTCTTTTGACGCTACTGTTCTGCAAGTGGTCATACATGGTGCCGTTGGCTTGCAGATCATCGTCATAGTCGCTCCAAGTCTTCACGTAGTCGTAGGTGTTCTGATAGAAGCCACCAAGAGAATTGTCGTCGTTCAGCTGGTAGTTGAAGCCGAAGCGGCCTTCAAGGAATGGATTGTAAGCCTTGTCCCTCTGCTTGTTGGTAATCACCCAGAGTGTTTCGGCAAAGACGGTCTGTTCGAACTCGCCCTTCTCCCACCGTTTGTTGTAAGCTCCAAAGAGATTGGCAAACAGTTCCAACTTTCCTGTGCGGTAGGTCAGGTTGATTCGTTCGTTGTTTGCATAGCCGTGCCCCTTGCGGCTCCATGAGGTCAGTTCTACACCCAGGCCTTCGCCTGCAGCGCGCTTGGTACGTATGATGATGACGGCATTGACCGTTGCGTCATACCGGGCACCGGGATTCTGGATGACTTCCACGTTCTTGATGTTGTCCGACTGGATGTTACGCAGTTCCTGCAAGTCGGTCAACTTACGGTTGTTCAGGTAGATCAACGGCACACCTTTTCCCAGGATTTCAAACGCATCGCCTTTCTTCGAAATCATCGGTACGCGTGAGAGCACATCTTCAGCGGTGCCCATTCGTTCCATCACCGTGCCCTCGACATTCATCACAAGCGAATTGCCCTGCAGCTGTACTTTGGGACGCTCACCTTGTACGACCACACCGTTCAGCGTATAGCTGTCAGGCTGCATCCGTATCGTGCCAAGTTTGGTGCCTTTACAATGCCTATACACGGTCTTGTAGCCGACGTAGGAGATGCGGGCGAGGACAGGACTTGTTTCACAGGGAATGACGAAGAGACCAGCCTCATTGCTCACGCCACCACCTATCAGTGTAGAATCAGAGGTTTGAAGCAAATAAACATTGGCATAGGGCACGGGCTGGCCTTGTTCGTCAATAATGGTACCCGTCAGATGGCGATTGGTCTTGTGGGTACATTCCACATAGATCTCATGTTTTCCACTTTTTACCACACGGACAGGATAAAAGCCGACAGTCTGCAGGATAGCATCGGGAACAGACTTGTTTTGTATATGAGTAGTCACGCGGAAGTCTTCCAGTTCATCATAGATAAAGGTGATGTCGTAGTCTGTGGCTTGCGCCTGAATATATTTCAGGGCTTCGGAAAGGGGGACATTCTGAAAGGTGTGCGTAATCTTCTGTGCGCTTGCAACTGACACAATGGCGCACAGCAATAGTAGGAATGACAGTCTTTTCATCATGGCAGGCGTTTAGCAATCCTTGGCGGGGAGGGCGGTGGTTCTTATGAATAAGGTATCATTCTTGGTCTCGATCTGTATCCACTCGAAGTTGTTCAGCATCTCCACGACTTTCTCCAGCGGATATTCGGGCTTCCATTGATAGAACAGGCGAAGACGGGGGGCATCATCGTTTTGATAGACCACATTGACGTGATAGTAGGCTGAAAGTTCTTCAAAGATTTCTCCTAAAGGCACATTGTCGTAGATATGAGCCTCCCCAGACCTTTTCCCTGCGGAGGGGGAAGCGGAATGCTTGACGACGGTATCCTGAGTTTGTGTGTAACTACTCCCCTCGTCTTTCGGAGAGGGGCTGGGGATGAGGCTCTGGATAGCAGCAAAGGCAATACCTGAGAGCATGAGAATGCCCACAAACATGGCGGCGAACTTATGGAGCGAATATTGTTCGCTTCTCGCTTCTTGCTTTTCATCACTCAGTCGCTGCCATTCGGCATCTATCATGTCGTCGGTAACTTCCTGTTCGGCACGGGCGGCATCAATGGCACCCTGGGTCTTCGACATCAGCGTGTAGAGCTCACGGCAGTCTTCGTCGGCAAGTATCTCCTGCCATTCCTCAGCGGTATAATGCTGGGGCTGGTCCATCATCTGGAGCAATAAATCGGTCTTGTTCATACGCTCATTGGTTGTTAAGATGTGTACGTAATTGATGAAGCGCACGGCGCAGATGCTTATAGACGGTTGTTTCGCTGACGCCGAGACGAAGGGCAATCTCCTTGAAGGTGATGCCGTCGCGGAAATGCTGCATGATGATGTCGCGACAAACAGGTGGCTCCAATTCACCGACACCCTGATACAGGGCTTTCAGTTCTTCTTCCAACCGCTCCGTCGGTGTAATGGCCGTGTCGAGGTCAAGCAAGTAGAGGTGTTCCACCCGTTCCTGTATCTGTCGGCTACGAATCACGTTCAGACATCGGTTTCGTACGCTTGT
>OCTW011254387.1_pt1 | contig 17673 bp, 16 predicted proteins | sample 1539671 | NCBI WGS metagenome assembly OCTW01 (sample SAMN02144230, study PRJEB22623) | gut metagenome | biome: sheep rumen | host: Ovis aries | place: New Zealand
GCCCTGGTGGTGGAATGGTAGACACGGTAGACTCAAAATCTGCTGCTCGCAAGGGCGTGAGGGTTCAAGTCCCTCCCGGGGTACAAAAGGATTTTGCAAGTAGTTCAAAATGAACGAAAAACAAAATCCATTTTTCTTTTTTAACCCAAATTTGGTCATAATTTGGTCATATTCTTTAAAGATTTCAAAAAAAAGGCGCGTCCTTGACGCACCCTGATGACCTTTCAAATCACTTGATACACACAATAAAGTCGGTCTATTCTCGTTTTTACAATAGTAATATCAAGAAAAAAAGATATGGCAAAGAAAAAGAGCGACTTAGCGGTACAAAAGACTGATTCGACAAAAAGCAACCGTCGCAAAAAATGCGACAGTTCAAATATGTTGCCAACTGCTGTTGATGACCTGGCAAATCTGACCAACACTTCAAGTGAGATTATATTATACCAGCCAGATAACAATATAAGTCTTGAGGTTAGGTTGGATGAGGAAACGGTGTGGTTGGACAGACAACAATTAGCAGATTTGTTCGACAGGGATGTCAAAACCATAGGCAAACATATCAACAATGCACTGCGTGAAGAGCTTAATGGGATGGCAACTGTCGCAAAATTTGCGATAGTTCAAAATGAGGGTGGACGTATGGTAAATCGTACCAAGGAATTCTATAATTTGGATATGGTACTCTCTGTTGGCTATCGAGTGAAATCTGATAGAGGTGTGAAATATCGCCAATGGGCCAACCGTGTTTTGAAAGATTATTTACTGAAAGGTTATGCTGTCAACAATCGCATAGAGCGACTGGAGCAGCGTGTCTCCAAAACAGAGGAGAAAATAGACTTCTTTGTCCGAACTTCGTTGCCTCCAGTGGAGGGAATCTTTTTCGATGGACAAATCTTCGACGCCTACACCTTTGTTTCCGACCTCATTCGCTCGGCGAAGAAGAGCATCGTTCTCTTTGATAACTACGTTGACGATACCGTGTTGACGATGCTTGACAAGCGCAAGCCAAAGGTGAGTGCCACAATCTACACCCCAAAGGTCAAGCAGCAGTTATCACTCGACCTTGCAAAACACAATGCACAGTACCAGCCCATCGAGGTGAAACAGTTTGACAAAGTCCATGATAGGTTTCTTTGCATCGACAGCACCGTCTACCATATTGGCGCCTCGATGAAAGATCTTGGCAAAAAATGGTTTGCCTTCTCAAAGATGGAAATGAAGACGAAAGCGTTGCTAATTAATATGAAATAACCAGAAGGAATGAATAACTTTGTAAACTGAAAAATTATTTTAATAATCACAGTTAATGATAGATCGAGCACATATCGAAAATTGGGCAGACATGCAATCGGCAAAAGGGGATTTCCCCCAATTGATACGACGGTTGGTTTATGCCTCAGTTACACCTTATCTTCTGAAAGGTGATATACCATACGGAAGTGCTGTGTTTATGGGAGGATGGGATGGAGAGGTGGAGACATCACAACATACAGAATATCTGCCTTTAGGAAAAAGTATTCTTGAATTTGGAACCAATGGTTCCTATAAGCAGAAGGCAGAAAGCGATTATGCCAAACGTAGTTCAGAATCTAAAGAAGGTTTGAACAAGGCCGAAACCACCTTTATTTTTATGACACCTCGCGTTTGGGGTGATAAAAATGAATGGGAAAATGAGAAGAAGAAAGATGGGATATGGAAAGATGTGCGCGTGTATGACTCAACCATATTGGCTCAGTGGATTATTTCTGTTCCTTCTGTTGAGCACTGGTTTGCTCCTTTGGTAGGTCTTCAGTCCTCAAATCTAGTGATTGGTGAAGAACGTTTGGAAGAATTGCTAACTGGTGGGGATGTAAAACTTAAGCCTTCTTTTTATACTGCCGGAAGAGAAGATGTGGCAATAAAGATGAAGGAAATGCTGGGTAGTCCTACACTCCGTGCTTTTCGTGCATCATCAAAAGAAGAAGCTATTGGTTTTATTTTAGCAGCAGGTAAATTGTTTCCGCAGAAAGAACAGGAGGAATTCTATTCAAAAACCATTGTGGTGGAAGATAAAACAGCTTTCCGACAAATGAAAGTACAAACTTCCATGATTAATCTTGTTCCTGATTTTGAGGATGCTACTGTTTTGCACAGAGCTGTATCCCAAGGAAAAATTGTGCTAGTACCCCTTGGTCCAGGTGACGATTTCAACCAATACGTTGAAGATCTACCAAGTCCAAACAGATTCGCATTAGAAAAGTCATTGATAGAAAGTGGTGTGGAGGAAGAACGTGCCAGACGGATTATCAAGGATTGTTCGTGCAATTTGACGATGATAAAGAAGGAACTTGGATTCCCTATACTACGGGTGGAATGGCTGGATGACGATGATGTGAATGTGATTGTGCCTGCACTCATTGTCGAGAGATGGAATGAAAACTTTGAAGGTGACAGAGAAATCCTGGCTTCGCTGTCGGGAAAAGATTATGCAGATTTTCAGTCATCAATGGAGCAATGGTCTCTAAGACCTGTTCCTCCCGTCATGAACATAGGTGCATTTTGGAGAATAACCTCTCCGTTATCGTTGTGGTCTGTTTTGTCACAATTGGTGTCGAAAAAGCATATAGACAAACTCACCGAGTTATCGGCCCAAGTGCTTTCAGATGAGAGTAAAAAGTATTCTGATCAACTTAAGCAAGGTGTACTCAATTCATTAATAATTCTTACTTGGCATGGGTCTCAGTTATTACCACGGATAGGCAATATACAAAAGACTGTTGACGATGTGATAAAACAAGTGATAGGTGGTGCCAGCGCTGAAAGATGGAATAGTATAGCCAAATATCTGCCACTTGTTGCAGAAGCCTCACCTTCTTTCTTCATCACGGAGGTCAAAAGGTCTTTGTCGGAAAACGATTCCCATATAATGTGTCTTTTCAATGAGGAAGAAGGATTGTTTGCTCCAGAAAGCAACTATCCATACTTGCTTTGGGCTTTTGAAAGCCTTGCGTGGTTGCCTGAATCATTGAAGGATGTGACAGAAGTGCTTTTGGTGTTGTCAGAAAAAGACCCCGGCGGAAGGCTTGACAATAGACCATTCAACAGTTTGACAAATATATACTTACCATGGTATCCTCACACAACAGCCTCTACCGATCAGAGACTCTCAATAATAGATTCACTATCTCGGGGTGGTTATTCAAAAATGTGGGATTGGCTGTTGTCTCTTTTGCCCAAGAACCATAGCGTTACTACAGGTACTCATCAGCTAAAATGGCGCGGTTACGACTTGGTGATTACTAGAGGTGCAACATACAATGATATATGGAAAACCACAGAATTTGTATGTAAAAAACTTATTGAAGCATTTGACGGTTCAGACCACAAATTGGCCCAATTGGTGGATGAGATTCTTCCTGTGCCATATGCCATAAGAAGTAAGGTGATTGCATGGATGAAGGAGGTGGCTGAAACAACAACCAATCGTTGTCCTGAGTCTCGCAAAGAAATACGAGAGGCATTGTGGCTCCAGAGAAGACTAAAACCGGAAAATGATCACCGATTGTCAGATGCTGAAATAGATGACTTGCAAATCGCATACAATGCATTGACTCCTACAGATATTGTTGAAAAAAACAAGTGGCTGTTTGACGAATTTTCACCTCGATTGCCCGAAAATCATGATGACGACGATCCATATAAAGCCGTTAGGCATTTAGCTGATATTCGGGGAGAAGCAGTAAAAGAATGGCTCGATAATCTTTCTTTGGAGGAAGTAGTGAATGTAAGAAAACTGGTTGTAGAGCCTTCTGAGTATGGAAGAACATTAGGCGGTTCGGACGCCGTTGATAGATTGAACCATCTTGTGTTGCCACTGTTGTCAGAGAATGAAGACCAGAAGTTTGTCAGTGGTTATATTCAAGGGTTAGAAAGTAAAATAGGGGAAGAAAAGCTTCTTGAACTATTTGAGGAATTGAATGATTATATTTCGGACGAGGAATCTGCATTGTTTCTGCACAATATGTGGTCAACGGAAACCCTGTTCAAATATATTGACAATAAATCAAAGGATATTCAGAAAAGCTATTGGATAAAGTTCAATGCTAATTTGTTTGGCCCGTACAATAAAACAATCCTGTATGTTTTGGAGAAACTCAAATCGGTCGGACGTGCAATAGATGCTTTGAATGGCACATGGCATTATGCCAAGGAATTACCCACTGGTTTAATCCAAGATATGCTGATGGAAAGTATGAAATGTTCTCTGGATATAAATGGAGGAATTGACATGCTTGCATTTGAGAGCTATTTGGAAGAATTACATCAGCGTATAGATGCTGACGAAGAAAAACTTTTTCAGCTTGAATGGATGTTTTTGCCGCTTCTCAAAAATCATGCGTCCAAATCAATATTTCGGTTGCTTTTCGAGCGGCTTCAGAAAGACCCAGGTTTATTTGTCGAATTGTTAACCTTCCTGTATCGTCCTGAACATGAAGACGAGAATGAAGTGCCAGAGAACAAGCCAGAAGAAAGTGTTGAGATAAGTAAGAACAATGCATTTAGAGCATTCTATCTTTTGAGAGAGTGGAATACCATACCTGGCGTAGATAAAGAAGGCAACATTGACAAAGAAACATTGAGAGAATGGATCTCTCAAGCCGTACAACTTGCAAAAGAAAAGGATAGGGAAATATTTGTTTATTCACATTTGGGAGAACTGTTTGCAAAATACCCAGAGCGAAAGGACAACCCACATTGGCCTCCAATCGGTTTGTTTGAACTGATGGAAGAGTTGAATTCTGACAAGCTGTTTCAAAACTATAATATTGGGTTGTATAACAAAAGAGGTTTCACAACCAGAGGTGGCTATGATGGCGGTGATATTGAACGTTACAATGCTGATTATTTTGAAGATTTAAAGAACCAATGTTTACCGCTTTATCCTCATGTGGCAAAGGTTTTTGAAGATCTTGCTAATCAATACAAACAAATGGCTAAGGAAATGGATGATCAGGCAACGATAGCTAAGTTGGATTATTAAATGTTAAGATAATATCATATTATTAGATATTGTTTTTTGAAGAAAAAACAGACGTTTTTTGATGGTGCAAACATATGATGTAAACAAACAAAAAAAGGTGCGTCCATTGACGCACCCTAATGACATATCCAATCTCACTTTTTAGAATAACCCATCCACAGCAGCACTCGCCACATTGTCGGCATATTCATCCAAAGATAGTTTCACATAATTGTAAAACATCGTTTCTGTTCTATGACCGCTAACGCTCATCATCTGCGAAACAGAAAACTTGTGAGAAAGATACATATTCGTGATACAGCTTCGTCTTGCCGTATGACTCGCCACAAGTTCCCATCGTGACTTTACGGGATAACCGTGTTCGTCGTACTCATACAGCACCATCCCTCTTTTCTTTGCTTCCTTCTCTGCCCTTCGTTCTTTCAATGTTAGAACCGTCCTTTCCTTCTTTTGAAGGCTTGGTACCGTTACCGATAATCTTTTGCAGATTTCCTTTATAGTCCTATTTAGGTTTTGGTCACAAATCTTGGGGACGTTATACTCATATTTCTTTAACAAGGTCTCCAACCTCTCATCCATAATGGGAATAACCACCGTACCAGAAGTCTTCTCCTGTCTCAACCTGATGACTTTTGTACCACTATGGGTGATGCCGATAGTTGATTTTTCAATTCTGCTGTAATCACTGTACCTTAATGCCGTAAAGCACCCAATCAGGAAAACATCCCTAACCTTCTCTTCAAATCCAGTGAGCGGCATATCATATAGAGCAGACAATTCTTCTTTGGTAAGGTATATTTCCTTTGCCTTGTCCTCATCCTTGACTTGGTGCCTTTTCAAAAAACTGAACGCGATATGGTTATTATGCAGACCTTGTCTTTCCGCTGCACCAATCAATGTCTTAAACATACTAATATGTTTGTCAATAGTATACTTCATATATCCTTTACCCTCCAGATAGGCGATGTATCTGTCCACCAATGACTCATTGATGTCATCCCAACCGAACGGTCTATTGCCGTAAAAATCCAAAAATACTCTACGAAACTGCTCCCAATTCTTCACAGATTGCTTTGCGTATCTCTCTTTCCTTGAATTGCGAACATTCCCATTCTCAATACCTTTGATGTAATTGATGACGAAGTTCTTGACATTGCTTCTTTTCTTGTCCTCGACATACTTCTTGAGTTCCTCTGCCCGTTTCAGTTCATCTCTCTTATCCACCAACACAATACTCTCGATAGCACTCTCCAAGTTTTCCTTAGTCAGTCTATGATGCCTCCTCATATCCGAGACGGCCTCCTCAATAAGGGCGACCTTCTTGGATATACCTTTCTTGTTGAGATAGTTGTTCAGTTTCCTCTCGGATTGAGAGACCTCGTTCCACTCCGCTACATCAACCTTCATCAACAGGTTTACCCAAAGGACAGCACCCTCGACATTCATCCGAGTATGTAGAGGGTGCGTCCCTTCATTCTGCTTGGTTCGTAATACCAGTTTCATTAGCAAGCGGTTCTAACCAACCCTTCTGACTCTGCATTCAATATATCTCTCATCGAGTAGACTTTTCTCCGCCTCCCAAGAGGCAACGGCGAAATAATACCATCTCGTTCCCAATTGTAAAGAGTGTTTCTTGAGATACTCCATCTCTTACACAATTCTTCTGCATTCAATCTCTTGTCTTCGAGGTTTGCATTGCACATCTTGTCGTCTATAACCTCCTCAACGACCTCTCTGACCCAATTCTTGAAAGTGTACTTCACACTCTCAACGACATCTGACAAACACCTGGTGTTCAGCAGTGTCAATTCATTATTCTTATCCACCATATTTATTTGAATTATACATATTTTAAACATTATCAAGTCGTTAACGAAAAATTTAACCCGGCATTGTGCCAGATTGCATTCATTCTTAGATATTTAACAGTTTTTTGCTTCGGTTTCAGACTAGTTGTCTCATACTTGGATTGCAATATCCTTATAATTCATCAATACAACATTCTTTGCTATAATCGACTTTTCTACACGTACATTGAACAGGCAATCTTCAATCGGCCCATCACTCAATACTTCACCGTCACCACAGATACCAATCTCGTGAGAGTCCTTCGGATTCCCTTGAAGAATAGTTCCGTCTTCACTGATTTCGTAGTAGGTGAAGACAACGGAATGTTTGTTTCTTTTCAGAATCTTCACACCGTAACCGGTCCCAAGGTCAAAGTACGAGTAACCTTCCTCGAAACGATGAGTGACGTGTTTGGAACTATCCTTCGGATTGTGGATATAGATGATATCACCATCCAAATCTACATCAAACTGTTCCATAATCTTTGAACGGAAAACCTTTAATTGTTCAAGGTCATTTGATGTCTTCGGACAATAGTCCGATACCTTCAACACTGCATCATAAAGGATTCTTTCGATTTTCTGATTACCAACGGACAAGAAGGACATTCCAAAACTGAAATCCGTGTCGTAGTATACCTTACTGTCCTCGAACTTGAGAGAGAGTGTTACCAATGTTTCTAAACCATATACACCATGATCTTTGATGTCAGTGATGTGCATTGTTGTGTTTTCGTTGATTCTTACCACCTGTGGTTCATTTCTTTTACTCATACTATTTTGATTTTTAATATTAAACATTTTATACTAAGCATTTTAGCTATTATGATCAATCCTTATGATACCTTTTAACTATTTCTTCAATTTCAACGATACAATAATATGCACCTTCACCGTATTTGTCATAATCGACCAAGTCTTCCCAACCCTCATAATTGGGTTCATTGTTGGTCCTCTCACACATTATCTTCTTCAATTCTTTTTGCCTATCTGTGTTATTGATATAATGAGCACAAACATCGGCCAATTTTGTCAAATCCTCGTCGGATACATTGTTGATAATGTCGCCCATATCATTATAGATAATCTTATAGATGAAACTGTCGTCGTTTTCACCCGCTATACAGAATACGGCTTCTGTAACCAAATGTCTAAATGCCTTATCATAGTTGGCATCTTCGGCATGTTGTCCATTCTTTTCTAAATGTTTGTCTGCATTTGTTTCTTGTTTTCTATCCATGTTATATATAATTATAAGTTTGACAAATTATTGGGGATTCCCAACTTGAACCTTCACAAGAAAAAATAACAAAAAAAAGTGCGATTGAATAAAAAAATGATTCTTTTTCAAAAAAAGAAGATATTACAAGAGTAGAAGTGGCACGGGCAACGGCACCCGGCATCACCGAAGGGTGGCACGGTCCAAAGGGAATGAATGTTTAACTCAGAGATACCACTAATCGTGAAGAAGAGGTGGTTTAAGAAGTGATTCCCGTTAAAGCAGTGATGGTTCTTGGTAAGGAGGATGGTAGTTATACTACTTTTAATAAGGTTATAGAAAGGGTGTTTTAAGGGTTTTGTTATTAGAGTTACTTTCATTAGGGAGGTGGTTGAGGGTAACGCTCTTTCTATAATAAGAAATGAAGAGAACATAATACCTCATCCTTGTTACAGTCTCCATCCCGAACACACTCCCTACGAAGCGTAGCGAAGCGAGCGTGTAGGGAGTGTCGTTGGCGACAGCCAACACTACATTCAGTAAGTTTATAGTCTCTCTTGGTTTCTTGATAAACCATAGGATACTCTCATCTTTAATCTCTACTATCACTGTCTCTCTTCTATTACTATTCTAATAATAATGTGAATAATATATATTCACAATAATAATATGAATATATTATTCTTTAGGTAGAATGACATAGGCAGTATGCTTGAATGACACGCCCCAACATAAAAGAAAGTATGCTTGAATGACACACCTTTCTATGTCTTTCAAGCATACTCTACCTATGTCTTTCTACTATACTTCAATTCCCTACTATAATCCGAAGTAGGACCTGCATAGTTGTTCCATTTGGGCTCTGTTTCTTCTGAATCGGGCAATTGTTGAATCGCTCACACCACAGATAACAGCGTTTTCGGATTTCGACTTCGATTCATCATACTTCTCTCTTATCTCCAAGTACGAGGCGAAACGTTTCCCTTTGTTCCTCATTATACTCTTTGTCGATTCGTCAACGGTCTTCAACCGTTCTGGGTCGATGCAGAATTTTCTGTCATCTTTCAGTCTTTCCAACGTGCATTCCGGACAATCCGAGACAAGTATCCTGTCGGCGATCTTGTTCAGTATTGATAAGTTTTCTGGTGTAGGGTCAAAGATACCGTCAGGCATCTTTACGGCAGTGGCAAGAAATGAGCACATATGATAGATGAGCTCCCTTTGGGTTTCTACCCCAATCAGACGTTGAAATCGGGCGAAATAGCATAACTCTTCTACAACATTCCTTTTGTGTCGGAAGTATAAGGATTTCGGTTTCCCAGCCTTCGTCCGATATTCCGTCGGGAATATGAGCCACGACCCATCAATATTGAAGGCGTAGTTGTTTTGGTATACCTTCGGACTTTCGTAGATTGTCTCTTTGAATTTGATGTTGAACCATAGCATCTTCTTCGTCTCTGGGTCCATCTTTTCGTACATCAGTTCGTTTTTGAACGAGGACCATTGTCTTTTCCATTTATCATTCATAGCTAAAAAAAATGCCCTCAAGGATGGTTCTTCCACAACCACCCAAGAGAGCATCATAATTCATTTAATATAGTGGTGGAAGCACTCATCACTATATTTATGCAAATGAAAGTTGAGTCTTTTAAGACATACCCAGTTCTTATTCCTAAAAACACAAATCCGAAGATTGCTTATTTGGAACATCTTGTAACTTGTTGTAATTTCCGTAATTATACATTTTTGAGGTAATCTGGGTATTCCTTGTCCCCAAATATAACCGGGTGGAAAAAAGTGATTTTGACATCCACATTTTTAATGCTGCCACACGACATCTTCCCTACTCTTCAGGTCTTCCCATCTCTCTCGTGAGGTCAGCAAGTAATCTTCATACCTTTCTTCGTCAGGGACATCTGTGTCTTCAATTTCAAGTAGTGCAAACTGCACACCGGATTTCTCTGCTTTCTTGTCGAATTCGTCCCAGATGTCATCATCCATATAGAACTCATTTCCGCCTCTCTTGAAATATTCTTTACCTACGAACTCTATTGCTTTGTCTTTGAAGAGTTGGTCGATGACAAGAATGTAATGTTTCGTGTATGTTCGGATATTCTCAGGTTTTGTCAAGTCTGATTTTGGGAAGATGAAACCGAATGTTCCCACTGCTACAGTACCATTTCCAGGCAACATAACCGGTCTGTCAAATATTACTGCTATTTCTTTCATTTTCAATTATTTTATTATACTTTATTTATGATTTTTACTCTATTCTTTTTCTTACTTTTATTTTATATTATAACAAATGAGCCACTTTTCGAGGAGAACACCGAAGGTAGAATTGCCATAAATATCTTATAAGAAAACAGATAATATGGGAAAGTTAATCAAATTGAAGGATTTTGACAGCTTCATCCTCGAAGAAGCTTGCACACAGAGAACATCGGCAATCTCTACGGCCGTGAGTCAAATAAAGGCGGAATTCGGCGACACCAAAGAGATATTCTTGAAATCGGCAAAAGAAAAGGGTGTGGATGAAATAAAGGATTACATCGTTAAGGTGCTTGAACCTTATGTGGAACGAGTCGAGGAACAGGAGAAGTTGCAGACGAGAGAGAAGGTCATACTGGATTATGACGAACTTCTAAAAGGCTTGGCTTCGTGGATGCTCGTTGAAATCGAAATCAACCAGATGAAGAAAAAGAAAGAAAACGAATAGGAATATGCACAGAATAGTTATTTTTTCAGAGCCAGTAGTCGATAATGGAGAGGTGCTTTACGGCAAGTTGTATTCAGGACCATCCGAAGACGTGATAATGACTACAGCTGCAGCTGACCTAAAACGATTGTTGATACAGGAACTGTGGGTCGGAAAGCAAGGGGAAGAGTTCAGAAACAGGGAGAACTGGGTATTGACACGACACGACGATGGCACAGAGTCTTGGAGATTCGATACCGACAAGTACTCTAACTATCTTGGATATGGTATAATCGTAGACCAGTTTGTGGAGCACTGCTGGATTCCCCCAACGTGTCTTGGTCTCGTGAGTAGATGGGTACCGCTACGAATGTCCGATTGCAACGACCAAGACTACATCATCAACAAGACGGTTTATGACGGAATAAATAATGCAAACCCAAACGACATCGGATGGATTGTATTGGATGAACCAGAAGACACTACAATGGAAATGTAATCAATGCTGTAAAGCAGCAAATTCTTCAAATTTTTTTAACATAATATTTTGGACACCCACCAACGGGTGGGTGTCTTTTTTTTTGATGTCTTTTTCGAATTCCAACCGAAAGGCTAAATAAGGCTAAATAAATGCATTACGGACAATGCCTCACGTTTTTTTTCGTTTTTACTAATGTAAAAACGAACTTTAGAAATATGGAGAATAAAAGAACAAAAGAAGAATGGAGAAAACTGCACGATAGTGCCATCATTGCTATCCTGTGTGGAAAAACTGCCAACCCTATCATTGGTACGATGAGTTCTATCATCGACCAAGCAATTTGGGGTGCCGACGACCTTATCAAGAGATTGAAGGAAAGAGAGGAGAAGCAATGTGACCATCGGTGATTTTTGTATTCAAAAGTTTTTGTGTTCAAATAATGGCAATAATCAACCCCTGAACACAAATTTCAGCATTCGAAAAACTCAAAGTAATATTTGAATATATGAAAGCAGCAATATATGCAAGAGTGTCCAGTGTCGGAGACCGACAGGATACCACAAGACAAATTAGAGACCTGGAGAAGTATGCCATCGACAACTCTCTGGTCATTGAGAAAACTTTTGAAGAGCATATCTCGGGAGCAAAGAAGACCAAAGACCGTCCCGTCCTTTCGGAATGCTTGGACTATTGTTTCACGAACGATATCGACATCCTTCTCATTTCGGAACTGTCCAGGCTCGGTCGTAACGTCGATGATGTGTTAGCTAATGTTCAACTCTGCAAGGAACATCATCTCAATGTATATTTCCAAAAGGAGCAGTTATCCATTTTCAACTCGGACGGAAAGGAACATCCGTTTTTGACCATCTTCATCGCCGTACTTGGTACCTGTGCCCAGATGGAACGAGAGAACATCAAATACAGACTCAACTCCGGAAAGGAGAAGTACATCGCCGAAGGAGGAAAGGTTGGCCGAAAGGCTGGCTGGACAAAATCTGACGAGATTCTTCAAGAACAATATGCTTCCGTTATCAAGCAGTTGAAGAAGGGATACCCCATTCGACTGGTTGCAAAGTCGGAAGGTGTCGGTGTCAGCACGGTTCAGAGAATGAAGAAGAAATTTGTAGATGTAGCATAGAAAGGAGGTCGTTATGGGAAGAACTAAATGTAAAGTTGATTATATGATGGAATATGCCGACGATATACGGTTTTTGAGAGACGGTCTATCTCTCCGAAAAGTGCGGAGTAAGACCGGCAGAGCACTAAACACTTTGAGAAAGTTGAGAACAATGTTCTATTTGTGAGTGCATCCATTGTAACTATGAATAGGCCTGATTCATTTCTTTTTTTGAATCGGGCTTTTTTATACTTTTTGTTGGCTTTGAACTGCATTATTAATGCTGATTTCTATATTAAAAACGAAGCATTTTAGTCTATTAAGGGGCTAAAATAATTGATTTTTAGAGCCTTTCGGCAACAAAAATCGCTCGTTAACCCGTTGTTTTTCACTTATTAATAGATTGAACATTATGCTGAAAAGTGTTGGTATTGAAAAAATTGCGTATATTTGCAATTAAAAAAAATAAAACTAAATGGCTGATATATTCCAATCATTCTGCAGTTTTATAAAGCAGGAGTTCTTCTCAACAGATGCAATTGGCGAGGAAATTTCTTTTGCTGTGGACAAATATACGATTCAGAAGTTTTGCATTGGGAACAACACATCCGAAGTGGAATTAATAAACTCAGTAAGAAAGGAATATTGGAAATATAGACACACGCAGGAACAGATATTGGGTTTGTTAGCCATTCAGTTATATGCAGCTTCGTTAAGAAAAGAGGAATATTTGTATTCGTCCCGCAACTATACGATACGCTTACGTGAATTGTTAAACTGGGACGATAATGACTGGAAAAAATGGATGTACGCTCGTCAAGATGAATACTGGGAGACTTTCTATAACTGGTGTACGGAACAAGGTTTTTATATCAAAAAATGTATGCCATTTGATGGCCCAGGCAGATTTGTACAATATCCGATAGAACATTCAAAAACGGTTTTTACAGAGGAGGATTTGTTATACATTTCCAATTGTTTTGTTGAGAATCATCTTTTCCCGGGAGAAGATATATCCTATAGTGAGTTTAATCGCATTATAGGACACTATGACATAGAGAAGACGATAAAAAATCCAGAAGTTAAACACGCATTAAGGGTTCTTGAGTATTCCCACTGTAAAGATGATTATTTAAGGCAGGTGTATAATTTCTTCCTTCGATGGGACGGAAAATCCAAAGAAAAGCTTACCCAGAAAACAATCTCTACTTCTAATGAATCAGTTGCTTTTCAACTCTATATGACAGAGGATTTGAAGACACTAGAATTACGGACAATGGACATGGTTCTACAAGAGCCCAAATTATGCATTGATAACTTGTCATACAATACAATAAAAAGCAGATATAGTTTCAGACGTAAAAACAAATCCGTCATTATCTTCAAGAGAGATGATATATATGACAATTATTGGCAAGAGACAAGGTTTTTAGAGCCAGGAAGTGTTGGCCGTGCAATAGTCTTTAGAGAACAATCTTCAAGATATTTCCCCCCAAAAACCATTTTGAAAAGTACAAACTCCATAACCATTATTGAGATAAGTAAAGAAAACGATCCTTTTGATTGTTATTCGGAAGAAAAGCCGTTCTCGATTATAGGAGGGCTTAAAATTGGGAGAGACAAGTATCTGTTAGGAGCAGGTCCAACAATTAGAGTCTCAAAAAATATTCCTTTTTGGATCAATGGAGAAAGACACGAAGGTATAGGTGATTACCAAATAATTCAACATGGGAGAAATATAGTAAAATTTAGAGACTATAAGTCCATTGAAATTAATATAGTTGCCTATACAGATCAACGGCATATTTGGAGAGACAATTACACTAAATGGATTCTTAATAGGGGAAAAGCATTATGGGAACCATCAAAAAAAGTAGGCAAAGTAGTTGGTTTGGATTTCTCTGATTTGATTCCGGCTGAAGACACAAACAAAGGCGTATTAACACGTTGGGCAAGGTATCATCTGTTGAGAGAAAGAAAGAGTAAAGAACACAACATTGCAATAAAACAGTTAATCAACAACCTATATGAATAATCTTTTTGAAATAGAGAATCATAGACTTGTTGGATATGTGGATTTTCTTCCTGGGAAACAGTCTGGGAAATATAATGCATCAATTGTAGTCTTGGGATTTATTGATGAGCAATTTGTCATTCATAAATTTGCAACAAGTGAGGCAAAAAAACTCTTTCCGCCCAAAGGGACTGTTTTTGCTCCAAATTTTGGCAGGAACTACAAACCGCAAAGCGGTCTTTTTGTTTCTTTTTATCCGCAATTAGCATTTGACTCAAGTGGGGATAAAGATAAATATATTATTTACTACGAGGAGTGCATAGATGTTGTCGGTAAACGGTTATTAGTAATACCGCAATTCCTTACAGACGATGGGGGTGACAATTACTTAATCCTTGACAATAATGGTATTATTTCATCAAAAGAAGAACTATTTGTAAAATCGGGAACAAGGATATATCACTATAAACCAGGCAAAACAATTCACAGACTTTTACCTTGGTGGCATGAGTCAAATGTTGACACCCTATCATACAATGGACGTTCTATCGTGATAAACAATGGAGGCAATCACCCCTACGATGGTCAGATTGACTTGACTACCGACGAACAATTAATTACGTGGTTCTTCGACAAGGTACTTGCACCAAAGTGGGATGAAATATGGGAAGGAGGAAAATTTCAAGATATCAGTTCAGCGCTTCGAGAAGTGTTTGCAGGAAGCAACCTGCCATCCTCAATTATTGAAAGTAGAATTTCTCGACTAATAACACTTTCACAAACTTTCAATTTGGAATCAGATAAAGTTAAACTAATAGCTAATTCCCCGTGGTTACGGAAATCTATTGAAAAAACAATCAATGAGAACAAGGCATCATTTTTCAGGGAGTATGCATCAGAAATGAGTGCTGAAATAGATGAGTTGGAAAAGAAACACAGGGAAGAAATCGAACAGAGGAGAGAACAGTTACAAAGAGAGTATAATCGGTTAAGTGCTGAACACAAAGAAAAAATAATAAAACTGGAGCAAAAGCATGCTGAATATGAGGCAGGGATAAAAGATGCATTATCGGAATTGGAATCCTTACAAAAAGAATTATTGTTGAAACAATCCGAGACAGAACGAATCGATGCTCTACTTAAAGATGCAATAGAAAGAAAAGAGGCCATTGTTAAGGATTTTGCTGTGGTTAGGGATGTTCTTGGAATAAATACCTTGCGAACTGAGACTTCTATAAGATGCACAACTTCTGAAAAAAGTACAGTAGAGAGTATGGATCTTACTAATGTTGCAATGCCAAAATACAAAGCATTTAACAAAGCCATCGACAATAATCTTAAGCATAACAACATCAAAGGTGTTAAGCCTTCTGTAATCACAGGGCTGCTTGCCAATTATAATGTGTTATTAGTTCCGCACTCATCGCTTATAAACATAATCCTCTATGCCACTGGAAAGTGTCAGTATATAATAGAACCTGTGGAGGTTAGTTGGAAGACTTTTGATGATTTATGGCAAAATGGATTGTCGGAAATTGTATCAATGTCATTTGAATCTCCTGACATGATGCATTATCTTATTCTTCAAAATATAAATATGTCATATCTTCCCACCTATATGCAACCTCTCATTAATATGCAAAATGGACTTTCTTGTTTCTTTCCACACACTCAAATCCCATTCCCACGTAATTTAAAAGTGCTATGTACCATCACAGATGAAGAGGTTATACCGTTGAGCAAACAATGCCTTTCGCGTATTGGGTGCATTGACAAAAACAGCTTAGAGGAAACGGGGAATAAATCCAGTCCATTTATGGATGAGATTTATGGATACCTCACACCATCACAGCTTCATGACGCATCTGCAACAGAAGATTTTCCTGTTGAAAACAGTTATCTAACATATCTTGATGAGTAGCGACGACAATATATTCAGACTACAACAATTGCTGTATCAGTATATTGATAGCTTCGAATACCGAAGTTTGCAATCAATATATGATGCTTGTAACAACTTATTGCCAGACCAAGAAAAAAACAGCAGTGCGGCATGGACTTTATTCTATCCTCTATTATATTCAGGAGTCATTGATTTTATTGGAAAAAATAGATATGCAATAACAGAACCAGTTATATTATTCAACAATAAAAAATACTACTACATCAATTGCAAACCTTCATCCAATTATTCTCCCACTCCATTTGTTGGAATTGTTCGTTCTGATGTATTTGACAAGACTTTAGGATTCTCCCTCCAAAGGATTGATGCCAATCGAATACTTAAGACTCTTCCTTCCATTAAAACCATTGTGGATACTTTCACTAATGTATATTCTGATGAAAAATTTGTTTTTTTTGAATCTTCATGGAATAAAGGACTTGCCACACTCAATGACGGTTTCGCTCGTTTTTTTATAATTCCAGAAATGCTGACAATTAAACGTGTCCCAAATAGAGAAACCAATCCGGAAGCTTCTTTTCGGATTCCCTATTGCTATAGTTGTGCAATGAACAATGAAAATAATGGCATTTATTTTCATTCAAGAAAGATATTACTGATGAGGAAATTTGCGATGCCAATTATGATTTATCGTGTTTTGCTATTAAACTCTTTGGCAAACAATCAATATCCTGTCAATAAGAGTGAGTATGTGATTTTCAATAATGTTTCAAATAGAATGGCATCAGAAATAAATAGAATTTTTAACGATTCAATTTGCTATGAATAATCCTGTCAAGATATACAATAGTCTGTACGATACCTATATTAAGTATATTAACAGCGGTCTCCCATTCTTTCGCGATGAATATAACGAAGAAAGGAATGATTTATTAAAAGAAACTGGGACAATAAGTCAACCTCCAATTATTGAACTTGTACCCAAATATCAAGAAAAGGCTTCGCTGGAAGATTTTTGTAAAATCGAGAATGTCTCTTTGGAGATTAATGATTTTGTAAAGTCCGGCCTGTTTGGAAGTTCAGCACCAGACAGGCGATTATACAATCACCAATATGATTCTTTACGAGAAGCATTTGTAAATAGAAAAAATATTGTAGTTACGACAGGTACGGGATCTGGCAAAACAGAATGCTTCCTACTGCCTATTTTTGCAGACCTAATAAGAGAGTCAGCTGAGTGGGGATGTAATCGAGACAGAGCAATGAGGACAATGATTTTGGACCTATAGGTCATTTTGCAGGATAAAATCTTCGAAAACGCTAGTTTTTACTGTGGGTTTCGCACTTCAAGCTGCTTGAGACAAATTT
>OCTW011323366.1_pt1 | contig 17667 bp, 19 predicted proteins | sample 1539671 | NCBI WGS metagenome assembly OCTW01 (sample SAMN02144230, study PRJEB22623) | gut metagenome | biome: sheep rumen | host: Ovis aries | place: New Zealand
TGGGCATTCCACTCTCTCCGGAAGAAGTGTCCGAGCATGAGATGCACTTCATCAATAAGGTCATGGCCCTGGGATATCTGCTGGACAAGTACAAGGCCTCTGGCCAGCCTTATGCCGTTTTCTGCATGGAGATGGAGCAGTCCGATGAGGGCACTCACCTTGGTGGTACCGGTAAGAGCCTCTATGCTTCCTCCCTGGAGAGAATCCGGAAGCAGCTCTTCATCGATGGCCAGAATCTGGACTCCAAGAAGGGAGACTTCCTCCTGCAAGGTGTGGAGAGAGGTGTCACAGACAATATCTTCCTGGATGACTTGAATCAGAGTGTGGACCTGCACAAGTTCATGCCCATGATCACCGGCAAGATGGTTGTGAATCCAAAGTATGTGGCTGCATTCACCATCGACTTCAAGGATAGTCCGAAGGTGATATTCACATCCAATCATGCCATCAAGGGATTCGATGCTTCACTCCGGAGAAGGACCTGGTTTGCTGCATTCTCAGACTACTACCATGCAGATGATATGCAGAGAGGTCTGAAGGAGAGGTCTCCATTCACCGAATTCGGGAAGAATCTCATCGATGACTACTCCCCTGATGAGATGAATGCCTTCTATAATTTCATGTTCAACTGCCTTGCCGTATGGCAGAAGATTCGTACCAGGATCCAGCCTCCGATGAAGGCCATTGAGAAGCGAATGATCCAGCGAGCTCTCTCTGATGAATTCCTCTTCTGGGCAGAGGAGTATTTTGCCGAAGAGAATCACCGGCTGGATGCTCTTGTGGACCAGAATGTGACCTTCGAGGACTACAAGGCCACTCTGAATCCGAAATTCGCTGCCATGATCAAGATGAAAACCTTCAAGCAGAAGCTGATTCAGTATTGCACCTACCGAGACTGGAAATTCAATCCGGACCGGCTGCTCACCACCGTCTCTGACAAGGAGAATAACCGTATTCACCGGAAGGTGGATGGGAAGGAGGTGTACTACTTCTACATCGACACCACAGGAGAGTCAGATCCTGTGCCGGTGCCATCCCTGGGGAATGCCGAAAATACCGAGACCGATGATGAAGATATGCCTACATTCGGCTTCTGACCAGAGTGTCGGAAGAAACTATAGAAAGGAGAGCCACAGGCTCTTTTTTCTGGTCCTTGGGTGGCAAAGTTTTGCTCTATGGTACTTTTTTTCTCTTTTTTCTGACACTCCGACACCGGAGAGAGAGAAAGTATTGATAGAGAGAAAGTTAAGCGGTGTCGGATTGCGGTGTCAGATTGGTGTCATTTGGTTTTCACTGACACCGAGGGTGGTCCCAGTGTCGGAAATCGCAATTTTTCCGACACCGCTGATACTCAATGAGTTAGGCAGTATAGGTGTCGGATGGTGTCAGATTATACTTTTGCAATCTGACACCGCTTAAAAGACTGAATATCAACTATATAAGTGTAGCGGTGTCGGAAGTGTCAGATTATTTCGGAAAAAAAGTATCATGAAAAATTGGAAACATGGAAGAAAGCAAAAAATATCCGTTTAGACTCGAAATCGGAGTATGGTGGAATGGTAAATCTCATCCCATCTGGTGCTATGACAGGGTGCCGGATGGAATGGCCCAGGTGAGGAGCCTTCGAGAGCTCTGGGAAGGCAGGCACTTCCTCAGTGAATGCCTGATCGGGCCGGATAAGGGATGCTACTATACCGGCATAGTGAGACCGGCTGTGATAGAAGCTCTGAAGGCAAGGCTCCAGCAGGGCATCCCTGTATATGTCAGTAATACCAGATAGTACAATGCTTAATTTTGCAGACAGATGAAAAGAGACAATCACAACACAGTAGATGTGAAGGTGGGTAGCTTCATCAGGAATTGGGTGGTATCCACCTATGACACAGATTGCATAAAGCTGGACAAGGACATGAATCTATGGAGCATCATCAAGCAGAATCTTGACCTGCTCCCGAATGACTACAAGCCTCTTGAGAGCAAGGAGGAATACATCACCTTTGTGCTCCTCGCTGATGGGAAGGATACACTGGCCTATGATCAGAAGAGCAATCGGGAATACAGGGTGAATACACTCTACCGATGTGCCATCTCTCAGAAGGGTGAGAATATCATCAGGAGATTCCTGACCAAGCAATTCAAGAATACCTTCCACAACTACATGAAAGGTGCTCTGAATAACAATGATGCCCTGAGCATCACTGAGGCCATCACTGAATTCCTCACAGATTCTCACCAGGTGGTGACAGAGAAGGTGGTGAGCACATTGTCGAAAGACTGGTATCGATACAGGATGAAATATCCGGATGAATTCAAGATACCAATCTTTTTCTAGTGGGTGTGATGTCCTAAGATTTTCGGTGTAAACTGCTGAAAATAAATTATTTTAAGTGGGTATGGTGTCCTATAAAAATTGGCTATAATATGATTCTTGGCATCCGAAAAATCGAGTATATTGACTCGGCCTATGTGCATGATTTCAGCCAGGTGATTCCTGGCAGCTCCATTGACCTGGCTTCCTACCTGGTGGCCGGTCACTCTCTTTCACAGCTTCCCTTCACTCCGGAGACAGGAGATCTCCAGGAGCAGTGGACAGATGATGATGCAGGAAAGCTCTCCAAGGCATCCTTCTCGGCCTCCATCCGGAGAGACAAGGAAAATTACCGGAGTCTCCTCCAGAGCCTGATGGGCAGGAAGTGCATCTGGGTACTGACACTGATATCCGGTGTGCAGTACATCATCGGCTCCAGGGAATTTGTGCCGAAAGTAACCTATTCGGATGGTGTGTCAGGACTTTCATCCTCTGAATTCACACTCCGGATCGAGAATGAGTCTTTGCATGGCATCCTGCTCAATTCTGCCTCCTAGGTAGTCCGAGCAGGCCTCTAGCATGTGGCTTAAATTTGCACTCACATTAATTTGCAGGATTTTAATTTGCAGGATTATGAATCTTTCTTTGTTCACCAAAAATCTCCGAGGTCCCTGGATGATCCATCCACAGGAGGCAGCAGCAATGATGCCTCTTGTGCGTGGTGTCATTGCCGGATATCACATGGATGATATCGATGAATCGGAGAAGAAGGCTGGCCAGAAGGTCTCCTGTGCTGACTACTATGCCGGTGATGTACACCAGGTGAATCCCTTCACCGATAAATCGGTCTATGTGGCCTATCTCGATGGCACCATGACCAAGTATGGCACCTGCTTCAGCTATGGCACCAGGGAGATTGCAGAAGAGCTGCTGAAGGCTGACCAGGATCCGGATATTGTGGGCCACATCCTCTGTGTGGATTCCGGTGGCGGTGCTGCCGATTCCGTACCGGAGCTGGCCGATGCAATCCGGCAGCTTACCAAGCCTATTGTGGGATTCGTGGATGGCATGGCTGCTTCTGCTGCCATGTATGCTGTATCCTACACCAGCAAGATCATAGCTCACCAGCCTACTGACCAGATTGGCTGTATCGGCACCATGATTACCATCTCCGGCTGGCCGAAGCTCCGGAAGGACTCCGATGGCTATGTGGCGATGCGTATCTATGCTGACCAGTCTGAGGAAAAGAATGCAGAGTATGAGGCTGCACTGGAGGGAGAGACCAAGCTCATCCGAGAGAATGTGCTGAATCCTCTCTGCCAGATCTTCATCGATGACATGAAGGCAAACAGGCCCAGTGCCACCGATGACCAGCTCAAGGGCCGTACCTACTTTGCCAAGGATGTGGTGGGCACTCTGATTGATTCCATCGGCACTTTCGAGGATGCCATCCAGGCTGTCCTCGAATATGCCGAGCTTGCAGAAAGTAACTCTTCTTCAAAGATGGGAAAATACACCAAACTAGAAAGCATACCGGAGCTCAGTGAGCAGCAGTATGCGGAGGATGGATCCACTGTCCTCCAGGTAAGCCAGCTCGAAGCTATTGAGCAGGCTCTCTCTACTCCTCAGGCCGGAGAATCCGATCTCCAGGCTCAGATGGACTCTCTCAAGCAGTCTCACCAGGAAGAGGTGGCCGGTCTCCAGCAGACCATCACCGAAAAGGATGAGACTATCTCCCAGAAGGATGCCAGGATCAAGGAGCTGGAAGAAGCTCTTGAGGTAGCAGTGGCCAAGGCCAATGGCGAAAAGCCTGCATCCGTATTCCAGCCTGCAGACCAGGGTGAAGCCAGCGAGGAATACAAGACTGCACAAACCTGGGACCAGGCAGCAGAAGCCTGCAAGGCCTTCCTGAATCGTAAGTAACCAAATAACTTTTTGCCGTATGAATCTCGAACAAGTTCTTGTAAACTCCGGTGCGAAGTTTCGCAAGGAGATCCTGGCCATGCCTGTTGTGGCTCTGGAAAAGACTCTCAAGCACATGACCATCCGAAAGGGTGTGCGTGGTGATGAGACTGTGGGCGGTTATGCTTCCGGTGCGGAGCTCAGGCCCTACAAATCCGATGGCAAGGGTGCTACCGACACCGGTGCATTCTTTGGCCGTACTCTGACCACCTACCTGGGTGATGTGGTAGAGGAATTCGATCCTTACCAGCTCTTCTCCACCGTTTATGGTGAATCCTTCAGCTCCCTGACCGAAAGGAAGGAGGCCGATGTGGTGCGTGACATGGCTCTGGCTATGGCCAAGCATGTCTCCAGCAAGCTGGGCAAGGCTCTCTTCTGCGCTGTGCGTAATGCCTCCGGCAGCACCACTGTGAGCCTGTTCAATGGTTTCGACACCATTGCAGCCACCGAGGTAACCAATGGCAAGATGAGCCAGGCCATCGGCAACTATGGCGAATTCGACACCATCACTGCTGCCAATGCCGGTGATGTGCTGAAGGCCATCTATGCTGCTGCATCCGATGAGCTCAAGGAGAGTGAGAATCTGAAGATGTATGTCTCTCAGGCTGTCCTCGACAAGTATGAGGAATGGTGCCTTGCCACTCTCGGTGCTGTGGCCTACAATCAGACCTATGCCCAGAATGTGCTGCACTTCAATCGCAATGTCGAGATCGTGCCTATGGTCGGCCTGAAGGGCTCCAACTACATCTATTTCTCCACCAAGGACAATATGCTTGTAGGTATGGACCAGCAGTCCGATGCCGAGAAGGCCAAGATCCGTGAATGTGACAATCCGAAGGCCCTGCAGTTCTTCATGTGCCTGTACTGGGGTGTCCAGTTCCAGAGCATCAAGCCGGAATTCCTCTTCGTGGCAAAGCAGACTGCTGCCTCCGATCCTACAGTAACCGGTGACAATCTGATCGATGGTCTCGCTGCGACTGCCGGCAGCACTGTACGCACCTATGCCACCTCCGATGGCTCCGGTGTCACTGCTGCTGTGACCACCGAGGGTGCTACCTGGCTGACTGTAGCTGTCTCCGGAAACAAGGTGACCTTCACTCGCACTGCCTATGCCCATGCCGAATCCGGTGATAATCCTCGCATTGCCACTGTGCGTGTCTCTGCCAAGAGTGGTGCTGCCTACCTGGATGTCACTGTCAAGCAGGCTATGGCCAGCGAGTAGTCTCTGAATCCTCAAACTTCCACAGATTATGAATCTCGGAAATCTTGACTTCGCAATCGGTGGCATCAATCCCTCAGGGATTGGTGCTACCATCTATCGAATCGCCAAGAGCCTGATTGTCTCCTGGCCTTCGATCAATGATGATCCCAATGCTTCTACCGGCACTGTGGCCTCTCTGTCTAAGTACAGTGGCAGCTTTGTGCTGGCGGATGATGCTGTGTGGGATAAGCTCTATTCCACTCAGGGCAAGGGAAAGGCCACCTTCGAGGTGACCGGTGAGGTGGACTGCAAGATGTACACCAATAAGGCTTCCCTGTCCTTCCCCGATCTCACTGCCGAGGCCCTGGCCTTCTGCAAGGCTGCTGCCAATGGTGACTTCGTATTCATTGTAAAGGCTGCTGGCCGTTACCATGTCATCGGCTCCCCTGACTACAGGGCGGTCATCTCTCCTTCCGGAGACACCGGTGATGCTGCCGGATCGGCAAAGGGTGTGACCTTCGAGGTCGAGTGCCCTGATGTGACTCCCCTTCCCCTGTATGAAGGAAAGCTGGAGCTGGCCGATGGTGAGCTGGACTGCGCTGATGGCAGCTTCACTCCCTCCAACTAGTGAATACTGAGATCCTATCCTACCTTCAAGGTGCAGAGCCAGACTTCAGTGCTGGCTTTGCACTTTTTTGCCGTTACAGCCGGAATGAGGCTCTGAAGAATTGGATATCTCGGAAGCTGGACATGCCGAAGCTCCTGTATGAGCTAGAAAAGCTCTCCAGGACCACAGTGTCAATCAATCCGAGGGAATCCCTGGATTTAGCGAGATATGCCCAGAAAGAGCCACTTCCTGCCCATCATGAGGATGCTGCACCAGCACAGGAGAGTGAGCCTGTAATCTCATTCAGGACCTTCGATGACAGAAGGACCAGGAGATCTGACCTCCCTCCGGAGATGCAAGCAGTATATGATGAATGTGCTTCTGACTTCAAGCTCAAGAGAGGCCTTCATGAGAAGATGAAAATGGCCACTACCAATGCAGACAGGGCAAGCCTCAGGGCAAGAATCATCGAGACAGATGCCAGGATTCGGGCCGGATATGCAGAGATAGATGCTTATCTCAGCAGGCAGGCCTTGGAAAAGGCAAAAGCAGATGACTTCAAGGAGAATACTGCCAGGAGCTATATCTGCAGAGCTCTGAAGAGGAAGAAGCTATCCGGAGAGCAGATGGCCACTCTCAAGGCCAGGGCCCAGGCTCTCTTGGATCATGGCTGTGTAATTGGGCCGGATACCATGAATCAACTCAAAAAAATCGGTGTGTTATGAAAGATTTCATCTACAAGATCTGGAATTGGCTGGTGGGCCTCCTGAATAAGATTCGGAGGGACCGGCTCTATCACTTCATCTGTGGTCTCCTAATCGGAGCCTTCTGCTGCCTGGTGCTCAAGATGGGATTCTGGTGCTTTGTGCCGGTGCTCTTCATCGGATTCATCAAGGAATTCATTGACCAGTGGCAGGATGGGAATTTCGACTGGATTGACCTTCTGGCCACCTTCCTGGGAGGCCTCATCATTGCCCTGATGGCACTTGCCTGACCATCCAAGCCTAAGCCTTCTATAATTTGTCCAAGTAGCCAGAGTGATTCTGGCTACTTTTGTTGTATGAAAAGGACCATTACCATACTCACACAAGAGGATTATGACCATATCCAGCATTGGGCAGAGCTGAGATTCTCCATTTCAGAGATTGCCACCATGCTGATGGTGGATGTGGTCGAGCTCCGGATGGCCCTCCAGGATACGAGGTCGGATATCTCCATTGCCTACAATGCAGGGAAGGTCTCCAGCCAGATCAAGAGGAGGGAGAAGATTCTGGAGCTGGCCAATAATGGCAATGAGTGGGCCATCAAGATTCTGGATGGCTATGAAGTGAAACAAACCGAAGAAGAATTGATGCCATGAGAAGAGTGAATCGAGACAATGAGACCTTGGACCTGATGGCCAGGAAGATGGAGAATGACTCCATCATACTTCGAGAGGACCAGCAGGCCCACTTTGACAGGCTCAGGGATGCCTATACACACTGGCTCTCCAATCCACTGCTCTCCGATAACCGTATAAGGGACTATCTGATGACCATGCACCATGTATCCACCAATCAGGCTTACAGGGACATTGCTCTCATCAAGATGCTCTTTGGATCTGTAGCTGTCTCCAATAAGGAGCAGATGAGGTACAAGGCCAATTTCCTGTATGATGCTGCTGCAGCAGCAGCTATGGCAGGCAATGATGCCAAGGCCAAGGCTCTCACAAAGATTGCAGATGGGATAGTGAAGAATAACCGGCTGGATGAATCCGATGGAGAGGAATTCCCCTGGGATGAGATTGTGCCCAAGGACATGTCTCTCTCTGTGGATCCTTCGGTCATCGGCATTGAGCCGATTCCCAATATCAGGGAGAAAGCTGCCAAGCTGCTGAAGCAGTACAATGAGGATGTGGATGGACCTACTAAGATTCCCGATGAGCAGTAGTACAAAATACCTGAACAGGGCCCAGCAGGAGGCTCTTGCCATTGCAGCTCACACAGAGATTGACATCTGTGGGAGAAGATTCGGTAAATCCTTCGGCATTGTGTCACTCAGGATCAAGCGGAATGTGGAATTCATGCCAGGATCCACAGGATGCTTTGTGGCCAGCTCTTACAAGCAGGCCCACATGAGGACCTTGCCAGCAGCTCTCTCCGGTCTCGCTGAATTCGGATGGATCGAGGGTGTGCACTATGTGGTAGGCAAGAGGCCTCCTGGAAGGCTGGGGTACAAGAAGCCAATCATCCCTCTTCAGAATTTCGATGATGTGGTATCCTTCTACAACGGTGCCCAGATGGTCATTGTCTCCCAGGATGTGAGGATGAGCTCCAACTCCATGACCTTCGATTGGGTGATTGGTGATGAAGCCAAGGGCCTCAATTTTGACAAGCTCAAGGATGAGACCTTCCCTGCCAATGGTGGTACCAGAAGGTACTTCACCGATTGTCCCTGGCACCACTCCATCCTCTTTGTGTCTGATATGCCTGTAATGAAGAGTGGCCGGTGGCTGCTCAATTACAGGGAGAAGGCCACTCCGGATATCATTGACATGATCAAAGGACTCCTGGTGCACAGATGGGAGGTCACCAAGTGGCCGGATGAAAAGAGCCAGAAGGATGAGCTCTATCGGACTGACCACCTTCTTTCACAGCTCCGGAGAAAGGCTGTGCTCTACAGGGAGTGGTCCACCTTCGAGAATGTGGATGTGGTGGGCCTGGACTACATCAAGCAGATGAAGAGAGACCTTCCTCCCCTTGTATTCCAGACAAGCATCCTGAGCAAGAGGATTGAGAGGCTGAGAGATGGCTTCTATCCGAATTTCAGGGAGAATATCCACACATACATCGACAATAACAATACTCCACTGCAGGATGTGGGCCTTGGGAATGTGGAGAATACTGACTATGGCTGTCTCCTGGATGGTGATGTGGACCTGAAGGCTCCCATATCCATTGCCTTTGACTTCAATGCCAATATCAACTGGCTGGTGGCCGGTCAGAGGGATGGTCTGAGGCTCAAGGTCATCAAGAGCTTCTATGTCAAGTATGAGAGAAAGCTGAGGGAATTGGTGGATGACTTCTGCCATTATTACAGAGCTCATATCACCAAGGAGGTGGTATTCTACTATGACACCACTGCTCTGGGCAGCAACTATGCTGTATCAGACAAGGACTTCAAGAGCATCATTGTGGAGCAATTCAATAAGCATGGCTGGTATGTGGAAGAGCACTTCATCGGGAAGCCTCTGAAGCATACCGAGAAGTACACCATGATTGACCAGGGATTCACCGGTGCTGCCGGTCTGCTGCCGATGTTCAATAAGGAGAATAATGAAGCTCTGCTCATTGCCATCTCTATGGCAGAGGTCCGAGTCACTGCTGGCCAGGGATGGCACAAGCACAAGGGTGGTGAGAAGCTGGTGGAGACTGAGGATGACCTTCTGGAGCACCGTACCGATGGCACAGATGCCTTCGATACACTGTACATAGGTAATTGCACCGATCCATACAGCTTGAGCATGATGGGCATTGGCTCTGCAATGTAGGCTGGCCATGAAAAAAGTGTCAGGCATATATGGCGAAATCAAAAGGAATTTCGGATCCGGCCAGAGGACAGGGCTTGGAAGCAGCAATCTCGAAAAGGCTTGACCTTGCCAATAATGTCCTATCGTTTTGATTGAGAGCCAAATAAATATCTAGCATGCTGGCGGTGAAAATTGGCCGAAGTGTCCTAATTTGCACCTGCTTGGTGATGTAACTTTGTTTTTACTATGATTCACAGCTCCAGAATACATGACTTGGTGCAGCAGCTTCCGGTCTTTTCCATCAAGTGGGTGGCCACTGATGGAGAGCTGGTGAGTGTGCCCAAATGCCGGTGCACTTCCTTTCATGGTGCCGGTGATACACTGAATATCCTCATCATTCCATCCGGAGAAGTGAGGACTGTGAATCGGAATACCATCGTGGAATTTAACGGAGAAGAAGTAATACTATGAGTAATCAAGAATCTTTGGCTGGGATATCCATCATCGATGGCATCCAGCTCTATCCAGAGATTGAGGCTATCCTGGTGACTGACTCATCTGATGTATTCAAGATGGAGAAGGACCTGGAGGCAGAGACCTTTGGCAACTACAAAGTGGCTCCTTGGGGAAATGATAATCTGCTCCCCAATCATGTGCTTGACAAAGTGGAGAAGGGTGACATTGTGGGTGCCAATCTTCGCTTCAATCGGGATGTGGCCTTCGGTCTCGGTCCGAAGCTGGTGAAGGCTGTGGAGAGAGACAAGTATGGAAGGGTGACCGAGTGGGCACCGGTGGAAGATGGGCCCATCTTCGACTGGTTTGAGGCCAATGATATTCCTCTCTTCATGCAGGAGCAGCTCACCGATGTGGTCACCTTCTACAATGCCTTCCCTGAGATGATTCTTGATGAGGCCTTCAAGGAGATCAAGTACATCCGGCATAAGGAAGCTGTATTCAGCAGGTGGTCCATGATGAATAAGGATGGCCTGATCAACTGGCATTATTATGCTGACTGGACCAAGGCTGCATCCCAGAAGGATATCACTGCCACCTGGGTGCTGGATGAATTTGACACCTTGGCAGACCTGAAGATCCAGGCCAGCCGGAAGAAGAGCCGGAGATTCATCTTCCCAGTTTACATGCCTTCCCCTGGCAAGCCTTACTACAGCAGACCGGAGTGGTACTCCATCTTCATGAGTGGCTGGTATGACCATAGCACTATGGTGCCGGAGCTCAAGAAGGCCATCCTCAAGAATCAGCTTGGGGTGAAGTTCATCATCTATGTGGCCCAGGAATACTTCGATTTCATCTGCAGACAGGAAGGAGTGGATCCTCACAATCGGGAGGAATACAAGCGGATTGTGGACCGAGAGAAGAAGGCCTTCAATGAATTCCTTGCCGGTGAGAAGAATGCCAATAAGGCCATTCTTGCCATGAAGCAGAAGATTGCCACTGCCACCGGCACAATGGAGACCAAGTGGATTGAGATTGTGCCCATCGAGAACAAGATGAGTGGTGGTGAATACATCGATGATACCGAGAGCACTGCCAATATCATCTGCTATGCAATGGGTGTGCACTCCTCCCTCATCGGTGCCGTACCTGGAAAGAGCAGCTCCACTCTCGGTGGCACTCAGGCCAGAGAGCTCTACCTGATGAAGCAGGCCTGCATGAAGCCTATTGTGGACCGAGTGATGAGGCCACTCAGAATAGTGAAGGCCTTTAACAAGTGGGATAAGGATATCTACATCAATGTGCCGGAATACATCTTCACAACTCTGGACCAGAATAAATCCGGCAAGCAGGAATCAACTAACACCGAAGCATAGCCATGATAGTAAGCGGATACACACAGATGAAGCCATTCCTCCCTGCAGTGGAGATGAAGAGTGCTTCCACTACCATTTTCGATGATGCTCTTGAAGTGGCCCAGGATGACCTGGTGGCCACCATCATCGGTACAGACATTGAGGCTCTCCTGGAGGCCCAGGTGGAAGATCCGGATGTGCATGCCAAGCTCCGGAAGCTCTGCCAGCGAGTCATCAGCCAGCAGGCCTTCCTCAAGAGCATTCCGGACCTTGACCTGGTGCTGACCGATGCTGGCTTTGGCGTGGTCAGTAATGAAAAGACTCAGATGGCCAGCAAGGACAGGGTGCAGAGTCTCACCAGCAATATGAAAGCCAAGCTGGATGAGAGCAAGGATGCTCTTGTGGTGTACCTGCTCAAGACCACTGCCTATGAATCCTGGAGAGGCACAGAAGAATTCGGAAGGCTATCCGATGGTCTCATCCTCACCTATGGTGAATTCAAGGATGTGGCTGTCCTCAATAACATCACAGCTCAGGCCTATCCAAAGAGCTGGGGTGAATTCCTGGATCTGAATTCTGCTCTGAATGTGGCTCTGATGACCGATGTGGCCAGCTACATCTCCAGGGACTATGCCATCGAGCTGATTGAGAAGGTAAGAGACAAGGAGCCGATGATCCCCAATGAGAAGAAGGTGCTCAAGATCATCAAGATTGCCATCAGCTCCATTGCTCTTGGTGACATGGCCACCGGCATGGACCAGACTCTCAAAGCTGTGGCCTTCATGAAGGACAATCCGGATGACTTCCCTACCTTCATGGAATCCGATGAATCGAAGGCCCTTGACCTTCAACATAATGACACACCTATTTTCTCAATGATGTAACATGAAACGATTCTTCCAAGCAATCAAGCAATTCTTCACTCTCCGATTCAAGAAAGGAGAGAAGCTGGATCTTGTGTATCCCATCTCCTGGGAGACCATGAGCCAGGATGACTTCCGCAATGTGTGCCAGATTCTGGCCAAGCCTCATGGCCGGAAGGAGACTCTCTTCCTGTGCCTTTGCGCCTTGGCTCACATCCGGCCTGACAATCCAATCAAGTATGACCAGAAGGCCATCAAGGATAACCTGGTATTTATCATCGGAGGCCAGAGCTATGTCATCACTCCAAAGGTCATTCAGGAGGCTTGCAGCCAGCTTGAATATATCCTTGATGATGTGGGCCTGGCTCCCAGTCCCATAGCGAAGGTGGACCGGAAGCTCTTCGGCCTCTCCTTCGAGAAATTCTATGAGGCCGATGCCTACATGCTCCGGTATGCTGCTGATGGCAACAATGAGAAATGGCTGAAAGAGACTGCCAAGGTGCTCACCAATGGTGCCACCAGGAAGCTGCTTGACTGGCAGAAGAAAGGCCTTGTCATCTGGTGGAATGGTGTGAAGCAGTACATGATGAAGAAGTATCCCTATGTGCTTCAGGAAGGAGGCTCCATCTCTGACCGGACTCAGACCGATATCCTGTATGACCTTCTCTCTGTCATGAATGACAATAAGCCTCAGGATAATGAGAAGATCCTGAAGAGTGATGTGCATTCCGTATTCTACACCTTGAATCATATCTACTACGAAAATGCTCACAAATAACTATCTGCTTTCCTCTTTATCTTCCCTCAAGGACTTTGTGTCCCCATCTACTCAGATTCTGCAGGGCAATGGCTATGATGGTGTCATAGACATCCTGCAGAATATGAGAGGTGTGACCTATCCCTGTGTGATTCTGGAATCAGGTGGCTCCGGCTCAGTCCAGGTGGTGGAAGGGCCGGTGGACACCTATACTCAGTCCCTGTGGGTGATGGGCAATCTCGGCAGGGGAGAGGATGAGGATGCTCTCTTCAGAGCTATGAAGGCTCTCACCATGAAGGTATTTGCCAAGCTGCTCCAGGACAGGAGAGAAGGCACACATCCGGAGGTGCAGGAGCTGGACTTTCAGCGATTCACATACATGCAGAGGTGGGGTGGTCCCAATGCCAGAGGATATGAGCTGGTGCTCACCTTCAGGGAGAATTACTCTCTGCTGCTGACTCAGGAAGATTTCAAGTAGGATATGGCAGAGAGCAGCTCATACAAGGAGATGGCCGAGAGATGGGCCGAGATAGTGATTGAGAGATGGATCCGGAAAATCCAGGCTCTCAATATCGGCTCTACTGGAGAGCTGCTGAAATCCCTGCAGTCCCAGGTCACCTTGGATGCACAGGGCAATCCGGCCAAGATCACCTTCACCTACCTGTATTATGGCATCTTCACCGATATGGGTGTGGGTAAGAATGTCAAGATTGGAGAGGCTGGTAAGGGAAATAACCGAAAGAAGAAGCCTTGGTATTCCTCCGTATTCCAGAATGAGGTAGCCACTCTTGGAAGGCTGATGGCAGAGAGGTATGGCTATGATGCTGCCACTCTTCCTCTCAGAGCTTTCCAGGGAATGACTCACAGAGGCTACAATGATGCAGCATACTATGAACTATTAAAGAAGAAATAATGGCGAATACAGTCTATACCGAGAGTGTAGTCACTCTTAATGGAGCTCAGGCAGAGGCCACTCTGAATTCCCTGAAATCTTCTGCCGATGACCTCCGGAAGAAGATGATCGAGGCTACCAAGATTGGTGACACCGAATCTGCTGCCAAGTACCAGAAGCAGCTTGACCAGATCAATAAGGCCATGAAGGGCATCAAGCAGGAGACCAAGGATTACTCCGAGCTGATGAAGAATCTGAATGGTGCCAATCTGAATACTCTGGCCAAGGCCTATTCCAATCTGAATAAGCAGATCAAGAATCTCACTCCTGGCACCGATGAATTCATCAAGAAGAGCCAGCAGCTCCAGCAGGTGAAGGCCAGGATGGATGAGATCCAGCAGGGCATCAGAGGCACCAATAAGACTCTTGACTCCCTGAAGGGCCTGCTTCCAAAGGTTGGCCTCGCTACCTTTTTTGCTGCTGCTGCGAAGGCTGTAGTGCAATTTGCCAAGGATGCCACCACTCAGACTCAAGCAGTGGGAGATCGGTGGCAGCAATTCACTGAGGGCATGAAGAGTGCCTATCAGTCTTTTGTGGCAGACCTTTCCACCGGTGCCGGATGGAAGGAGCTCATTGCAAATATGACCAGTGCCTATAAGACAGGTAAGGAGGTAGCTGCCATGTTAGATGAGCTCTTCGAGAGAAGGAATGCACTCACTCTCCAGGAGGCAGAGTATAATTCTGAGATTGAAGAGCAGAAGCAGATCATGAGAGATGTCACCAAATCGGTGAAGGAGAGATTGGATGCCTCAGATCTTGCCATGAAGAAGGAGCAGGAGCTGGCTGCTCTTCGAGAGGACATAGCCAAGCAGGAAGCGGATGCCTATAAGAAGAAGCTGATGGATAGGACCAATATGGATGAGGCAGAGCTCCAATCATACATAGCTGAGTATGAGCATAACCGAGAAATAATCAAGCAGGCACAAGACTATCAGCAGAAGATATCGGATGCCGAGAAGGCTGTCAAGCATCTTCGGAGTGCCTACTCTATGGATGCCAGTGCTGGCACCTATTCTTTGCTTCAGCAGGCAGAGCAGGACTTGGCAGATCTCAGAGCATCCTCCTCTGAGACTTTGGAAGAGTGGGCAGCTATTGATAAGAAATACCAGAAGAGCAATGATGAGCTTGTGAGCAACTATGTGCAGGCTCTCGCAAAGCAGAAGAATGCCCATGCTGACTACTATAAGACCACAGCTAGGACTGCATCCACCAATGCCTCCCTCCGGAAGCAGCTCCAGCAGGAGCAGGCCAAGGCTGTAGAGGATGCCTTCCAGAAAGAGGTGGATGCCTCTGACCGGCACTTCAAGGAGCTGCAGAATCAGGCCAAGCAGGCCTATGCCAATGGTGAGATATCCGAGCAGCAGTACCAGAATCGGCTGAACAGCATCCAGGAGCAGTCCCTCAGGGCCAAGATTGCCATTGGCGAAAGGTATAAGAAGGACACTCTTGAATTCCAGTCACAGCTTCTTGACATGGCAGTGAAGGAGCAGCAGGAGCTGGAGAAGATGCTCAAGCAGGCTGAGGCCGATGCCGAGAAGGTGATGGATGAGCTTTCCAAGCAGGCACAGGCCGAGATTGATTCTGCAATGGCCGAGCTGGATCAGGAGATGCAGGAGCAGATTCAGCACCTTCTCGACCTGGCAGAGCAGGCCAATGAGGTGAAGGCTGCTCTGGATCCGAGCACTGCTCTTGCACAGCAGCTTGAGACCGAGATGGCATCTCTCCAGGAGATGTACGATAATAAGCTGCTCTCTGAGGAGGAATTCCAGCAGGCAAAGCAGCAGCTCATCAGAAACTTCGCCAAGGAGAATCTCAATATCGAGCTGGATGGATGGATGCAGGGAATCGAGGTAGCCTCCCAGTATTGTGACAAAGTTGGAGACATGGTGTCTGCTCTCCAGGATGCAGAGCTGGCTGGCCTCGATGCACAGATGCAGGCCGAGCTGGCTGCTGCCGGTGACAATGCCGAGGAGAGAGAGAGGATTGAAGCAGAGTATGAGCAGAAAAAGCTGGAGACTCAGAAGAAGTATGCAGTGGCCGATATGGTCATCTCCATTGCAAAGACTCTTGCTGCAGGTGCCCTGGCAGTCATGCAGGCCTTTGCACAGCTTGGGCCTATTGCCGGTGGTGTGATGGCTGGAGTCATCGGCATCACTACTGCTGCAGAGATTGCTACAATCATTGCTCAGAAGAATGCCATCATGAATGCTTCTCCTGGATCTTCCGGCTCCGGATCTTCCCAGATAGGAGCCAGGGTGGCCACCGGATACTCTTCCGGAGGATACACCACTCAGGCATCCAATGACTACCAGGAAGTGGGTGTAGTGCATGCCAATGAATGGGTGGCTCCGGCATCTATGGTCAGATCCAATCCCATCCTCTTCCGGAAGCTGGAGATGTCCAGAAAGACCGGCACTCCCATCTCCGGTGTAGGTGGCTTCGCTGATGGTGGTATGACATCGGGCACCACTGCTCCTGTGGACCAGGCTATCAGCCAGATGGATCCTGCCATTCTCGCACAGCTCACACAGGTGCTGCAGTATATCATCGACAATGGCATCCCTGCCTATGTGCTGCTCTCTGATATCAATAGAGCTCAGGATCTGCAGAGAAGTATGAAGAAAATCACCAGCAAGACATGAGACTAGTCACCGATAAAGGAGAGCTCACTCTCCCTTCCGATTTCAGCTTTGAAATCGAGCAGAATAGTGCCTTCTTCTCCGAGGAAGGTGCTGCTTCTATTACAGCTACCATACCGGCCACTCCTACAGACCAGGCCAAGCTGGGATTCCCTGCCAGGCTGGCCAGGAAGGATAGATTCATCAATACCTTGAATGCTTCCATCCAGAAGGGTGTGTACCAGAAGCATGGCCAGCTTGTGATTGCCTCTTCCGATGAGAGGTCAATCACCTGCACAATGGCCCTGGAAGATTCTGACCTGTACACTCAGTACAAGGACAAAAATCTGAAGGAGCTATTCTCCAACATTGTGAGGACCGAATACTCTACTCCACTGGATTGGTCTGACTTCCTGATGAAGCTCTATCAGGGCCGAGCCACACAGCAGCAGGCTGCTGCCTTCTCTGACATCTGCCTGTGCCCAGTAGCGGTCAATTACAATGAAGAGAAGGCCTCTTACCAGGTGAACAATGAGCCGAATAAAGGCAGCTCTCACAATGGCTTCTATGACCTGTACTATGAGCACCGGATTGTAGAGGAGGGTGGCAGCAGAGTGACGGTGCCAGATGGCTATGGCATTTCTCCCTTCCTGAAGCTGTCAGCTTTCTTCTCCAGACTTTTCGAGCTGCTTGGGTATTCGGTGAGCCAGAATTGCTTTACCAATTCGGCTCTCTCCAGCATCATCCTTCTTCACAACTGCTCCGATGTGGTCTGCAATGGCAAGATTAACTACTCGGATTTGGTACCGAATAAGACCGTATCCGAGATTCTTGACTGGATGAATCAGAAATTCCATGCCCAGATATCGGTGAATCCGGAGCAAAAGACTGTGGACATCCTTCTGCTGGAAGATATCCTCTCTGCTCACTCAGACCATGACCTCACTCCAGAGGTGCTGGGCAATCTGAATTTCTCCTACAATGGCAGCTCCAGGGTGACCATCACTCCGGATACTTCCCTGGATGGAGCCAGTGCTGCAGATGAGACAGTGCTTGATATCATCAGCAAGTATGGTGGATGGG
>OCTW013401959.1_pt1 | contig 17658 bp, 16 predicted proteins | sample 1539671 | NCBI WGS metagenome assembly OCTW01 (sample SAMN02144230, study PRJEB22623) | gut metagenome | biome: sheep rumen | host: Ovis aries | place: New Zealand
CAGTATCTTTACCTTTTATTATTACATCAAAAGTTTCTCCTTTGGCTAAACTTTTCACAAAGAATTCTGGCACTATAGGGATGGTATCTTTTATTAATACATTATCCCATATCAACATTGACAGACTAAAATCACCATATCTCCGCAAAAGTTTTCTTTTTAACATATTTATATGATTACTATTACACACTACATCTTCCGAAAACAGAATTAATAAGCGTTCAGAATGATTATTGCATATTGTATATCGTTCAGTATGAACAAGATCATTGCTCTCATTATTCATAATCCTATAATTAGTTGGATAAGATTTTATATTTTGACTAAAAATAGAATTACAAAATAAATTAAATAAAACAAATAAAATAGTACTTTTTATCATCTCCTTAAATTTTTTACTCTTCCCATTATATTGTTTCAGTAATTCCAAATCTATATATCCAGCATCTGATATGGCTATGTACTGTCTTGCGTCTTGAGAAAGGGTGTTCTTTATTATTTCAAGTGACTTAGCAATAGGATTGTCGTGACAATATGTAAATGGACTCACATCTTGGAAAAGCTCACAAAGGGGGTCCACTTTATACCAAACGAGAACAACGGAGTTATATTGTCTTGCTCCATAGTCATAACAACTTCGGAGCACAAATAGGTGTCAATTTGCTATCTCAATATCTATCTTGTAGTTAAATATGTATAAAAACGTATCATAATTACGAAAATCAGAGATAGATATGCTGTCTTTATAAAATATTATTTATATTTTCGTAGCAAAATTACGATAATAGATAAAATATTGCGGTATGATACGAGAGTTTTGGGTAAAGAACTATCTTTCCATTCGCGACAAGCAGGAATTAAGCTTCGTGGCCAAGGGACCATCTTCGGAACTTGTCACCGAAATTGCTGATGGTGTGTTCTTGTATAAGTTAGGCATCCTCTATGGTTCAAACGCTTCGGGCAAGTCGAATATGCTGATTGCCATGAATGAGGTGTTCCGTCTGTTGGTCATGCCAAAGTCTGATGCGACAGTCGAAATTGGCGGTTGCATTCCCTTCGTGCTCACCAAAGATGAGCCAACAGAAATGCACGTGTCATTCTATGCCGATGGCACCCGATATGACTACGATGTCAAGTTCAACGGCAAGCACATTTTAAGTGAAGCCTTGTACTATTATCCAAACAAATCTAAGTCTCTGTTCTATGAACGCAGTTTTGTGGGCGAGAACGTTCAGGCAGACATCAAATTTGGCGCAAGTCTCAAACTGCAAGTCAAGACGCAGGAAAGCATCCGTGAAAACACACTGAACAACCATAGTGTGCTGTCTGTTTGCCGAAAAGCTGCCTTGAAAGAAGATATAGCTCCATTCAACACACTTCACGCTTGGATTATGGCCAATTATCACGATGTGGACGGCAATGTAGAAAAGGGACTTGTTGAGATCTTGAAAGATGCTTACAGCAATCCAAAGAAGCGTAAGTTCTATAATACGATGCTTCAAAAGGCCGACTTAAACATTCTGGAATATCGTCCTGTTGTGGAGGACCGCATTGTGCCCAATGATTTCCGCGAGCGCATCCAGAAAGAGAACATCCCCGAGGAGATGAAAAATGTGCTTTTGAAGCCAACCACAGATTCCATCACCTTCTTGAACCATTCCGACAATGGTGACTTTGATATTCCTCTTAGATGGCAGTCAAAGGGTACTCAGAAGTATATCCGCATATTGGATGCTCTATACGACTTGATAACGAGTCCTCATGTGTACTATCTTGATGAACTGGGCGAGGATCTGCACAATGACCTGCTGTACTACTATCTCAATGTCTTCATCTTCAACTCCTATAAGTCGCAGCTGATTATCACGAGTCAGGAGACCACCCTCTTGTCGCAGGATATGATTAACGAGAACCGAGGTGTGGTGTGGTTTGTTGAGAAGAACAAGGAGACAGCTTCGTCCGAATATGCCCGTGGCGATTCCTTCGGCTTGCACAAGAACCTCTCGCTTTACAATTCATACCGCATTGGTAGATTGGGAGCCAAGCCCGAACTGGGGAGTATCTTTATAAACTTGGAGGACTGATATGGGAAAACTACGACAGACAGCACTCATCCTGGGTGAAGGGCCAACGGAATTTTTCTATTTCAAGTCCTTATGCGATGTGTTCAAACGTCTAACCATCAAACCAGACTATCCGAAGCATACCAACATCAAGGAACTGGATGCAAAGATAGCTGAGGGTGTGGCTATGGGTTACAGTCATATCTTCTGCATCATTGATATGGACACGAAGGACAAGGAGCCAGAGCGTTCACAATATCAGAAACTAAAGGCAAAGTATGCCAAGCCTATCAACAAGCCCAAGAAAGGTATCTACTGCGAGGTGGAGTTCTTCGAGACTCACCGCTGCACAGAACTGTTCTTCCTATACTATTTCCGCTACACCTCACGTCCATACGATACACAAGAGCCATTGCTCAAAGACCTGAATCAATGTGTGGAGTATAGGAAAACGATAGAATTCTTCATCAAGACCAAAGGACTTCACGGTTACTTCGAGCGCAATGGTGGCAGTCTCGAAAATGCTATGGCCAATGCCAATCGCTCTGTAGAAGAGAAACTTAAGAGCGATAGAGATTATACTTACTCGGAGCTCGGAAGGTTAATGAAGAAACTGAAAGGGTTGGACTAATAATAATTGCACTTCTATTGTGAACTTGCGTGTTAAGTCAAGTTTTACCTTTATGAATAATCATTATCTCATTATAGTACTATCGGCATTCTTTGTTTCATACTTTAGGGAATGGCTCACTTTCTTTCCATAATCGATTGAACAGATAAGCTTTAAAGAAACGTAGGAATTGTCCCTCTCACGGCGGAATTGCTCAGAAAGATTGTAAATTTCTGCCGATAATGACCGTTTCAAAACGTTGTCCTGTATGAAAAGGTTCTTCGCCTCCAACACCACAGCAAGATTGTTGTGGCTCCATTCTGCAGACAGACCGTATTGCCACGGTTGACGGATATGGTATTGATAATTGTTTAGTGAACGGGTCAATGATTTGCAAGAAGCTGAGAAGGAGAAGTCGCGAACATAGTAGTTGGCTTGCAAGCCCATCTGCCATCCTCTCTGCTGCTCTTCATCTGCCATAGTCACTCTCGCATATGTGAAGTTGCCATCCATCTTGACGTTGAAACTTGCCGACGGTTTCCATGTAACGGACAACGATGTGGAAGTCTGATGACTTCGCGCATCGCTTGAGAATGTGTTTATTATGTTACCGCCTTCAACAGAGTAAGTGTTTACGATGGCATTGCTCATATACATGTAGTAGCATGATAGCATTGCTGAAATCTGCTTGTAATTGAGGGAGTAGGTAAAGCCAGGACCGAGCAAAGTGGAGTTGTCCATATCCGGATTACCACGACGTATCATGATGCGGTCAATCTGCTGACTCACATTGTTGACAGTGTTCAATGAAGGGAATGTATTACCCAAGGAGAAGAACAAACGGACACGCTGTAACTTGTCAGGCATCCATGACGATGAGAGTTGAAGACGTGGGGCGACATGCTTTACCGCATCATCGCCATGCAGTCTGTAGACAAGATACGACAGACCGGGATTGAAGTCAAGCATCACTTTCTTCCACCTCTTGTTATAGTCCACAAAGAATATTGTCTCTGATGAATGCAGATGCTGCCAATAATCGGCAGAACCTCCGTAGCTGTCTTGAGAGACTCGCATATACTCATGAAGACTGAACGTAAGGTTATTACTCTTAGGCAGGGCGATGCTGTAGTTGGCATTGAACTTTCCATAGAAATAGTCCTCATCGACATCACTTACAAACCTGCCGCCCTCAAGGAAGTCACGGTTGTATTTGTTGTCGGCATAATAGCAATCGAGGACAGCGTCAAAGTTGTGGCTCGATCCTATCTGCTTTTGAAAGTAAGCGTATAATGTAGGTTTTACAGTACTGCTTCGTGAGTATTGCGTCTTGTCAAAAGCCAAATTTCCATATTCTGAAGCATATTCCGTTTTGCCATTCATAATATTATCCCACTGTTTACTGGCCTCAATACTTGCCCGAAGCATCCACGTCCGTTTTGGTGTCATGTTACTAATGCTTGCTGTTATGTACTTTCCGATGTTTTCTTTGTCATTGCCACTGGATGAAGAACCCTTTGCAACAGCATCAGGCAGCAGGTAGTCTTCCTTTGAGACCATGTCTTCCTTTGGATTGGCATTGCTATAGCCAGCCCATAGGTTTGCGTTAGAATTTCCAAAACTGTATTTGGAAGTGATGTTGTAGTCTCCACACTTGTAGCCCAAGCCTTGCAGCGCGTCCAACTGCGTGTAGCCTCCTGACTTGAACTGCTTGACAACATAATTTAGCACTGCCAAATCCTTTGCGTACTTTCCTGTCGGCATATCGTAATACTCTACACGTACGACATCTTTCGTCCTCAGACTTTGTATTTCTCTAAAGGTTGCCTCGCGGCCATTTATATAGAGAGTGGCAGCACCGGCAGGAGTTGACACTTTCCCGCTTTCTGTGTCCACGTCAACACCCGGTATCATCATGCTTCTTACAAGTTCATAACCTGAGTGCGAATGTTTACGCTGTTTCGACGTAGGAATGCAATTGTAATGGTCGGCTGCTTGTTGTATATATTGACCACTTACAGTTACACCTTTCAAGTGTTGTATGTTCAGTGTGTCGATTTGAGCTTTTATTGGCAAAATGGACATACATAGAAAGAAACAGGTTGCTTGGCAAGGAGATATGACCAGCAACATCAACAGAAATAGAATAATCTTTTTCATAATTGTCCGTGTTTATTGTTTCCGATTGCGAAGTTAGACTGTTTATTCTAAGCCTCAAAATATTTTATGTCTATTTCTGTAATTTGCACAACTTTGCTAGAAGACTTGCTGCCACAGCGTCTTGTCGCTGATAACGATACGGGCAGAGTTTTTCTCATTTTAAGAACAACGTAGAATTACATTCTGTTCTTTTGAGATTGACCTGCTCCTGTACCCTTATACTTGCTTCGAGTGACATTGAACTTATAACGGACTGTCAATGAGATTTTACTTGTTGAGAACTCATCGAAGATTGTTTCCTTCAGTTTGCCGTATTTACCTATGACGTGACTGTCGTTCGTGCCAAACACGTCGTTGACATAAAGCTGGAAAGTCAAGCAGTCTTTTAGGAAGCTTTTGTATATAGACAAGTCGGTGTCGAACATCGGTTTGTAGACATAATTGTTCTCCTCATGTCCCTTTGTGATGTAAGTCATCATAACGGATAACATCGCCCATTTCGTATCGAAAGTGTTGTTGAATTTAAGTTCCGCTAAAGGCTTGTTAAGATAATATCCGTCCCTTGTTTCTAACTTGAACCATTGCTTATCAACCATTGCTGACAGCACTGGATGCCAAATACCAAAGGTAGGCTGCAAGGTGAGCGACGAAGTCATTTTGTTATAAGATTCGCCATTTATCATCCTCATCAATCCAATGGTAGCATTGTCCTTATACATCTCTACTATTTGATAAATTGGATCAGTTACATGTTCATAAGTCAAGTTGAAAATCAACCATTTGTAGGCGAGGTCGTAACTTATATTTCTTGAAATCTCTGAGACAAGAAACGGATTACCGGTCTCGTATGTATAATGATTGTCATATTGTACACCACTTCTTAATACCCAGTAGCTAGGACGGTCGATGTCGGCTGCATAGCTGAGCTGCATCTGTACATTGCCCAAAGGCATCGAAAGGCTGAGAGACGGAAACCAGTTGCTATAAGTCTTGCTTTGCTCCGCCATATACTTGCCATCGTCATAATATTTGAAATCTACATTCTCGTATCTCAAACCCACTTCCATGTTCAACTTGCCAAAGTCACGACTATAGGTGACGAACACAGACGACATGCCTTCTTTTATGCGGTCTCTTACATTGTCAGCAAGAGTGTTTGGAATGATGGTGTAGTTGGTGTTACGGTTTGTGAATGAATACTCGCCACCTACAGACAAGCCACCATCCAACAGCGGATAAGAGAGCACCAATTTGGAAGCTATCAGGCGGTTGTATTTTGAAGTGGTACTGTTTACAAGTTGGTTTTGTATTTCCGAGTTTACCTCCTGATAATGCTCATCTATATTGTTTTTACTGTTTCCTTTAGACCAAATCCAGTCGGTATTGAAGTCAATGCCCAATTTCCATACCTTGCCTACATAATATATATTGCTTGACAAGTTGCTGTTCTGCCCAAACTCTGATTCGACAGAAGTGCTGGTCTCCGTTAAATCTTCATCTCTCAGCAAAGAGTTTTCCGACTTTCCGTCTGTTATCAGCTTTGGATTGCGTAAGAAACTAAAGCTTGCTCCCAACGAATTGTTGTCGTCAAACTGATAACTGACATTCAAGCGAGAACTAAAAGTTTCGGATTTGTTTTTCCATCGTGTTTTGTCCTGTTGGTTCCATGTCTTGTCGAGATATGTCATTTGCTGCAAGTCCTTCTCGTCTGGCGATGATTTTTTTGCGCCATAGGCGTAAGCACCAAGCTCCAATCCGTTCTTACGGTAATACATATTCAGTCTTTCATATCCACCAATGTTCTTTTTCTCGTCGTACGATCCTTCTGTTGTAGCGTCAAATCCGAATCCATCTCCTTGTATCTTCTTTGTGGTGATACGTATAACAGCCTTAGTGCTTGCAGCATAACGAGCACCCGGGTTGGATATTACTTCAACCGACTTGATGTTGTCCGAACTCAAATGGTCGAGTTCGCTTTTGTCTCTCATCTGTCGTCCATTGATATAGATGATAGGCTCACCACGTCCAAACACCTTGATGTTGCCATTCTGTGCAGACACGTTAGGTATGCGGTCGAGCAGATTCTCCATTGATCCTGCCTTTTCAAGGACAGAACCAACAATAGTAGTCATCACTCCCCCATTTTTCAAAATGGTCTTTGGCAAAGATGATTTTACTACTACTTCGCCGAGCATTTTACTATCTTCTTCCATCGTAATAACTCCCACATTCTCACCTTTGCAGTCCTTGAATATTGTCTTATATCCTACGGAAGTTACCTTGATGATTCCTCCGCTGCAAGAGGATTCGATAGAAAAACACCCATTCTCGCCACTCATACCCCCATTGACAAATGTAGAATCTTGACGGTTTAGAAGCACTACATTTGCAAAGGCCAAAGGCTCTCCTTTGGAATCTACAATCTTTCCTGAAATGTTCTGTGCCATCATCTGCGACATTGTTGAGATACACACGACTATTGTAAAGAAAAACCTTTTCATAATTTTATAATCAAACATACTTTTTTGTAAATGTAGGCAAGCATTTATACTAACAAATCTTTTCTTTGCACATCTCATTTATACCTTGTACATAATCGTGCCATTTTCTTTTATCTTGCCTCAAATGTGATATGCTTAAAAGAATCTTTTCTATATGTTCTCTTTGTGAGGTACATTTATCCTCATTAGGAGTTGTCAGATAGCATTTGTTTGTTTTATCATAAAAAAATTCCCTAGGACAACCCTCGCATAAATTGCGAGCCCAACAATTGGAGCACAATTCTCTTTTGTTGGCTAGCAAACTGAACAAAGGGAAAGATTTTTGGATGGTATCTGAATTGAATTTAACTCTACAGGAGCAAGTTCCTCCATAGGAAGAACCTCATTAAAACTAAGTTTCTATTCCATAGTTAGTTTCCTTTCTTTAAAAATTCTATTAACATTTTAAATCTAGGAATCTAACGTTTCTTGGATCGTATACGCCTTTTTATCCAGACGGGGCTGTTTTGACCTTGCGCAAAGGTTATTGGAACAATTGCACCAAAACGAAAGCAAATTGCAATTATTTGCTTACATTTTGTATTCCGAGTGCGAAAGTAATATATTTTTTGAAACAAAACGCTTTTTTTACAATATTTAAACATTAAAATGTATAACGGTAACTATTCAGCGATCTTGGATAAAAAGAATTTCTCGCAAAGTACGCTAAGACGCAAAGATATTAAAAAGTCTATCAAAAGACTGATTATTCTGTTTCCAGAAAATAAGAAATATTCTTAAACTCTTCGCGCTCTAAAAAAACTTTGCGCATTTGCGTACTTGGCGAAATATTTATTACAGCTACAACTCTGTAACTTGCCTTTTCGACATAGCTATGCTGGAAAAATATCTTGGACAAAAAAAATTCTCGCAAAGAGCGCTAAGACGCAAAGATATTAAAGAGTTTGAAGCCTATAAAAAAAAGATACGGATGTATCCAGAAAATAAGAGATATTCTTAAACTCTTTGCGTACTAAAAAAACTTTGCGTCTTTGCGTACTTTGCGTGAGATTTTACATCTACTACTCTGTAACTTGCTTATTCGACATAGCTATGCTGGAAAAATATCTTGGATCAAAAAAATTCTCGCAAAGTACGCTAAGACGCAAAGATATTAAAGAGTTTGAAGCCTATAAAAAAAATAGATCCGTATGTTTTGAACGGAGTAGGCGGATTTGTTCGTCTATCGTGCGTGGCTTCTGATTACTCATTGCTGCCTATATAAAAAAGTGACCCGCCAGCAGATCTAAGGGATGCCGACGGGTTCTGTTATCGTTTGATTCGGCCTATCTTATCCGAGAATCTTCATAATTTCGAGAGCAAAGATAGCATAATTTCTTGAATTACGCAAGTTTTTCATAAGAGACACGGTGCAATGATAGTGAAAATTTATGGGACTAATTGCGTTAATCTTCCTAAATCGTTTTGCTACGTCAGCATTATTCTGTATTTTTATGACTTACTATGAACCAAGCTAAAAAAGAAACATTAAACGTTAGAATCTTAAGCGTAGCCTTTTATGTCATTACCTTAGGCGTATTTAAGCCCTTCGGACTCAGTGCGTGGCAGTGGGAAGCTTATCTCCGGTAATAGTTTGTCGTGGAGTATTTTCCTTTAATACGACACGAACATTAGACACACTGTCATTCACATATGAATCTGAATACGACATATGCTGAATGATAAGTTGATATGGAAATGAAACGGAATGGAAGAGAAATTTTCCATCCACATTAGTTACAGTAATCTGTACATTATGCTCAGCTGAATCACTTGACTGAATAATCACAGATGCAGACATAACAGGCTGTCCATTGGTGTCAACGACAAGGCCTGATAATTGTTTTTGGGCTTTGCTACCGACAGCAATGAACATATAAAGAAACGGTAGGATTAATTTTATTAATAACCTGCTACTAAGAATTTTTAATCTGCGTCGTTCCATAAGTCAGATTGGGTTTGTCTTTGATCTATTTTAATACCAAATGTTTTGACTTTCTCCGATTTTGTTTTCATAATTGTTATATTTATGTTTATATTAAACCACTCGAGCTTTTCGAGCTTGGTGTAAAGTTATGAGATATTTTTTTTCCATCACTATAAAAGTCTGCTTGATGTGTGAAACCTATATTTGGCTTTATAAAAGTCTCATATTCGCTAAAATAAAAGAAAAATTAGAGAGAAATGCATCGCGAAATAACATTACGTAAAATAATCCCATCATTTCGCAAAAAACAGGAAATAAAATAAACAATTTAACTAATAAATATTATATCTTTGCAACAACCAAAATTATATCAATGAGACAACATAACATAATTATATCAAATACATCTCAGATGGCAAAAATTCCATTAGATTGTTTACTATGTGTAACATCTGATGGCAGCTACTCCATTTTCAATCTCATTGATGGAACAAAATATACTTTTTCGTTCAATCTGCATACTTTTGAGAAGATGTTAGAGTCCCAATTGGGATTGGAGGCGGAAAGATTTATAAGGGTTGGAAAAAGTTTAATTATTAATCGAGACTTTGTCTTCATGATAGATATTCAACGAAAAGAAATCACATTGGCTGACAGTGAACTAAGATGCAAAGTTACAGTCGGGGCATCTAAGGATGCTGTGAAGAGTCTAAAGGACATCATGGAGAGATACTTTAACTTTAAACGTAAAAAGATATGATTCATAAGGTAGACAACGAAGACCGTGTGTACATTATTGGACAACACACTAAGTATATACAACACACTAAGTATATTAAGAAAATGTTGTTTATTATTGCATTCTTAGTTGTTGGAATATTAGGCGTGATAGTAGGTGTATATTTATACAACAAACAGACTTCCCCCCAAAAAACTTCACAGGCTAAATCGTTAGAAGAAGTTGAGGTTATTTCAAAGGATGCCATTGCTCCTAAGTTTATGGGTAATCAAAATTTTCAAAAGTTTCTCGTATGGGTTGGCAAAAACCTGAAATATCCACACGGGCATGAGAATGAGAATGCCGAAGTAGTAGTAGCGTTCACTATTAGCAAAGAGGGATCCATCACCGATATACAGATATTGCAAGAGCCACAAGACAAGGCTTTCGGGCAACAGGTGGTTAGCCTCTTAAAACAATGCCCACGGTGGGCTCCGGGCCGATTGGCAAATGGCACAGCTACCGACATCAAATACACATTACCTGTAAGATTCAGTAAAACCAGAAAATGAACAATATTTATGAGATATTTTGCCGTCATCATCTTTTGTCTATCCACCATTGGAGTTCAAGGCCAAATTAAGAATCTTCACGTTGCCGATAGTCTTTTCTCGGCCTTCAACTACTCGGCAGCAGCATCGCTATACACCCGATTACAATGGGGTTACGATTCTGTCGCCGTGTTCAGACGTTTGGCCCGGTGCTACAACAAACTGGGCGATTACCAATCAGAAAGTCGCACCTTATTGCGCATACCGGCAGATAGCTTGACACACAACGATATGCGACAGCTCTACTATGCTCACTCCTACACACAAGATTCAATGGCCATGGAAACATGGGGGCGACGAATTCTTCAGCAGTATCCTTATGATGCTGACATCATTACATCAGTTGCAGCAGACCTGATGCAGAAGAACAAAATAGATTCGGCTCGACAACTTACAATGCGTTATTTAGAGACTGATACTACCAACTTAAATGTATGGCGACAATACGCCTATTCGTGCTACTTGTTAGGCGATTACGCCGAGGCGCAACGTTCTTATCTCAAGCTCTACCGTAAAGGATGGAAGGGTTTGGAGGTAAGCTTCATACTTGGCGTTTGCTATGGCGAAATGAATGATGCCAACAATGCATACGACCATCTTGTAAGAGCCAACCAAATAAAGAATGGCAGAGACATACTTATACTCAAGTTGCTGGCCAAAAATTGTATGAAAATAGGAATGCCAAAGGAAAGTGCAGAATACATGGAGCAAGCCATCGAACTTTCCGTTCCCGATAGCCTAACATTGTTCGGCATGTATAATGATTTGGCTGAGGCCTACTTCTATCTTCATGACTATGAACATGCCATCTCTGCTTTTCAGAAAGCCTCGAAATGTCAGCCAACAAAAGCCATTACCTATTATAACATAGCCCAGATGTACAGCGGTCTGAAAGATCCAGTCGGTATGGCGAACTACTACAAACTCTTTCTGAAACACTCTTCATCTTTAAAAGATACAGAAGACAATCGTGAAATGATAGAAAAGGCCAAAGCTTTCGTGAAAAACAAAAATAAGCGTTAGCTTTTTTCGACTGCTTCAATCTCTGAAGGCTTTGTGCCGCCACTGGTATAAAGTACAGCGACACCCACTATCCGGACGAAGCTGTGGCTAACATTGACGACAGCAAGGCCGAAAGGCATCTCAAAACCCTGCAAGCGGAAGTCAAGCGAAAACCAAAACCTTTGATGTCCTGACGAATTGGCGATGAATGGTGTCGATATGTAGATAATTGCCTGCCAATACTAATGTCATTAATACATCTTGTTCAGCGAATGCATTTCAATTCCACGTTGGAGAAATTCCTTCCAAACACCCATGACAAGCCAAGCCTATCCATGATCTTGGCCAAAAAAATTCTCGCAAAGAGCGCTAAGACGCAAAGATATTAAAGAGTATGAAGCCTATAAAAAGACTGATTATTCTGTTTCCAGAAAATAAGAAATATTCTTAAACTCTTCGCGCTCTAAAAAAACTTTGCGCCTTTGCGTACTTTGCGAGATATTTATTACAGCTACAACTCTGTAACTTGCCTTTTCGACATAGCTATGCTGGAAAAATATCTTGGATAAAAAATTCTCGCAAAGAGCGCTAAGACGCAAAGTCTGTAAGAATATGAAGTCTCTACAAAAAAAGATACGGATGTTTTCAGAAAAAAAAAGATACTCTTAAACTCTTCGCGCTCTAAAAAAACTTTGCGCCTTTGCGTTCTTTGCGTGAGATTTTACATCAACTACTCTGTAACTTGCCTATTCGACGCAACTATGCCGGAAAATATCTTGGACAAAAAAATTCTCGCAAAGAGCGCAAAGACGCAAAGATATTAAAGAGTATGAAGTCTATCAAAAGACTGATTATTCTGTTTTCAGAAAAAGAGATATTCTTAAACTCTTTGCACACTAAAAAAAACTTGGCGTCTTTGCGTTCTTTGCGTGAGATTTGATACTCTTAAACTCTTTGCACACTAAAAAAACTTGGCGTCTTTGCGTTCTTTGCGTGAGATTTGATATTCTTAAACTCTTCGCGCTCTAAAAAAACTTTGCGTCTTTGCGTTCTTTGCGTGAGATTTAATACTCTTAAACTCTTTGCACACTAAAAAAAACTTGGCGTCTTTGCGTTCTTTGCGTGAGATTTTACATCAACTACACTGTACCTTGCTTATTGCTGGAACAAGTATCTTGGATAAAAAAATAACCCCTACTCTATCCTGCATTTATAACGATTAAGAAGCATTTGAACATAAAAAAAAACATTTTTCTCTTTTTTTTCATCAAAAATAACGTTTTTAACGAATTTTGTTGTATATTTGCAAAACCGAGTTAAACATACTATTATTAATTAAAGCATCAAAAATCTATGAAAATAATGAAACCATGGTTGTTTGCAGCAACTATAATTTGTAGTTTTGCAATATTGACGAGTTGTGAAAAGGCTCGCGCACAAGATGACAATCCCGTACAACAGGTATCGAGCCAAGAACTGATACGTACCTCACAGAGTTGGGATGGCGTAGAACTGCCCGACTATTTCCAGGGACGCCCCGAACTCGTTGCCGTTAAATATGTATTCCCTGCTGGTAAAAAACTGGGATGGCATCATCACCCAGTGATGAACTATGGCATTCTAGTGCAGGGCGAACTAACCATTATCGGACAGGACGGCAAGGAGAAAGTCGTGCACGAAGGTGAAGCTGTCGTAGAGATGGTAAATACCATACACCACGGCGAAAACCGTGGAAACAAACCGGTTATCCTTTATATGTTCTATCTCTCACAGAAGGGACAACAACTCGCCGTACAACATCCTGAAATACCATTAGAATAAATATCATGACTAAGAAAACACTATGGATGCCTGTCGTCATCCTTCTCCTCTACGGTGCATGTATGCTTGCAATCTGCCAGAGCTGCAAAGATAAGGCACAAGTAAAGGTTGCTTCGACAGAAGACAACAGTCAGTTTGTGACGCTCACAGATGTCGTGCCTGATGCGATTCTGGAGATACGTTACTTCGGCACGTACAACTTTGTGGGTAGCCGTATCGATGGCTACGAAGAACCGACAGCGCTGCTCACCCGACAGGCGGCGGACAGTCTGAAGGCGGTCAGCGATGACCTGATCAAACAGGGTTATCGCTTGAAAATATTTGATGCTTACCGCCCACAGAAAGCTGTCGATCACTTCGTGCGTTGGGCCGAAAATGTCAACGATACTCTGATGAAGAGTTACTTCTATCCTGACCTCGATAAGAGCGTACTCTTTCCGCGAGAATATATCTGCTTGAAGAGTGGACATACCCGTGGCAGTACCCTCGACCTGACCCTCTTTGATATGAAAACAGAGAAAGAAGTGGATATGGGTGGTACCTTCGACTGGTTTGGTCCGGAAAGTCATCCCGACTTCTGTGGCAATCCTGAAACAGGACAGTATACCGGTAATAACTCCAAGAGTCCGGCTCAACCGAAACGTAGCATTACCCCAGAACAGTTTCAGCATCGTATGATCCTTCGTCGGGCGATGATGCGCCACGGCTTCAAACCGTTTGATACGGAATGGTGGCATTTTACCCTGAAAAACGAACCGTTCCCGGATACGTATTTCACCTTCCCGGTGAAGCAAATCAAAAAATAATTCAAAGACGTTATAAACCTATAGAATTGTTATGATGAAACTGACAAGATCTGGGATGATCGCTTTCTTCCTTGTCTGCAGCGCAGGCGTGCTGACATCGTGCAGCAAGGACGACGACAATAGCATGGTTAATCCACAGCCGAAGGAGTACTTCACGCTGTGGAACTCGTGTGAGGCGCTGACGGCCTTGCAGGACTATGTGAAGGATGTGACTGACCCTACCTCGAAGAACTTTATCCGTGAGGAAGACCGCATTGCCACGTTCGACATGGACGGCACGTTCATCGGCGAACTCTACCCGTCGTATTTCGAGTATAACCTGCTGGAACACCGAGGCCTGGACGATACAGCCTACGAGGCACCGAAAGAGGTGATGGAAACGGCTCAGGAGATTCGCGACTTCGTGCGGACGGGTAAGAAACTGCCTGATCAGTTTGACTTGAAACATGCCTATGCTGCCGCTAAGGCTTACAGTGGCATGACACTGGCTGAGTTTGATCAATACGTGAAGAACTATGCCCAACAGCCTGCCAACGGATTCACGGGCATGACTTACGCACAGAGTTTCTATAAACCGATGCTTGAGGTTTTCAACTATCTCAAGGCCAATGGGTTCACGTATTATGTGGTCACGGGTACTGACCGCTTCATCAGTCGTGCCCTGGTCGAGGCTATCGGCATCGAACCCAACCGGGTCATCGGTATGGATGTGAAACTGCATTCTACCAGTCAGGGCACAGCGGAAGGGGTGAACTATACGATAGGCCGGGAGGAAGATCTGGTACGCACCGACGAACTCATCATCAAGAACCTGAAGACGAATAAGGTGTTGCAGATTTCCCAGGAGATCGGCAAGGTGCCTGTACTCTCGTTTGGCAACAGCGGGGGCGACGCTGCCATGCACAACTATGCATTGGGGAATACAAAGTATAAGACGGCGGCTTTCATGCTGATTGCCGATGATGACCAGCGCGACCATGCCGACCGGGACAAAGCGCTCAGATTGGCTGAACAGTGGCGTGCAGCCGGCTACCATGTCATCTCTATGCGGGATGACTTCAAGACCATCTACGGTGACGGTGTGGTGAAGACCGACTTCACGTTCCCTGTCGATACCCGTGCCCTCACGGAGTGGCAGGCTGGTCGCACCGTCAGTCAGGCTGATGTGGATGCTTTCGGCGGTATCGACAAGTGCTTTGCTGCAGAACCTATTCCCGACGGTGTGTGGGCTCGGATGCAGGGCAAAACCTACAAGGAGAATCCTTACATCGGCCGGGATGACCTGCGCCATATCCGCGCACTGCACTGGGACTACGATCAGCAGATGCACATCGGCGAGATGGTGTGCAACAAGCAGATTGCCGATCGCCTCGTAACCATCCTGCGCCAGTTGTTTGAGGCGAAGTATCCTATCCAGCGAATGCTCCTACCCGACGTGTATAATGCGGACGACGAGACACAGATGCGAGACAATAACTCATCGTGCTTCTGCTACCGTAACATCTCTGCCTCCAGTACGCTGTCGAAGCATGCCCGTGGACTGGCTGTGGATATCAACACGCTCTATAATCCTTACATCAAAACCCTTACCAGCGGTACGCTTCTCATCGAACCTGCTACGGGTGAACCGTACTGCGACCGTTCGTGGGACTTCCCGTACAAGATTACTCACGATGACCTCTGCTTCAAACTCTTCACTGAGGCGGGCTTCGAATGGGGCGGTGACTGGACTTCCGTCAAGGATTATCAACATTTTGAGTTCGTCGAGTAATACGACGACTGGTCTATTTATTCCATAAGCAGCAGATGAAAAGATATAAACTTTGGGTTCTTACCGTATGGCTGGTTCTGGGCAGTTTATCTGCTCTGGCCTCCTGTACGAATTCCGATAATTGGGTGCACGATCAGGAGGGTACTGACGTACCACGCACCGGGAAGATTGCTCAGATCGTGGAGCGTGGCAAGTTGCTGGTGGGAACAACGGGCGACTATCGCCCGTTGTCATACCGCGAGGCAGAGGGCAACTACTGGGGCTTCGGCATTGAGATGGCCGAAAAAATAGCGCAGCGTATAGGCGTGGACATCACATTCGTGCCAACCTCATGGCCTACCCTTTCTGCCGACGTGATGGCTGATCCGCAGACCTTCGACTTCGCTATCGGGGGCATCACTATTACGGATACCCGTAAGACTGCCATGCTGATGAGCGATGGTTATCTATGCAATGGCAAAACTATTCTGTGCCGTGCCGGCGATGCCCAGCGGTTTCAGTCGTTGGCTGATATCGACAAGCCTGAAGTGTGCGTGATGGTAAATCCGGGCGGACTCAACGAGAAATTTGCCCGGGAGCAGCTGTCGCACGCTACAATCGTCGTGTATCCGCAGAACGAGGAAATACCTTCGCAGGTGGCGGAGGGCCATGCCGATGTGATGATTACTGAAATCACGGAGGCTCCCTGGTATGTGCAGAACGACACACGACTTGCTGCCCCATTGCTCAGTACTCCCTTTACGCACGGTGAAATCGGCGTGCTGATGCGTAAGGGACAGGACGATCTCCTGGCACTGGTGAATGCTGTCATTGCCCAGATGAAAGCGGATGGCAGTTTGCGAAAGCTCCATGAGAAGTACGGCCTCGTGTATGGATACGATCGCCCGGAGGAACACTCGAAATAACCCAACTTACACCACACGGAGAAAATACGTGAGTTTGCAGGGATGCACAAAATGACGGCTCAACCGATGATACAGAAACACCAGATTGTGCGATTTTTCGGGTTCTAAATACGGCAGGATGTCGTCGCGTAGACTCAACAGAAAATTGCGGTGAAAATATTTCGTATACAGGCCGTCTTTATCGTTGATAAACTGCACCAGCATTTTGCCCTGACAGGATACGAGCTTGATATGCTGCCGGAAGTCTCGCCGATAATTGTCGCATATCAGTTGGTGTCTTCTGGGTTCAGCCATACTGAGCAGTTCTGCTAGCAATGGGTCATCGGTTATAGGCTTCGAGGCGCTGCCTGTGGCACACTCAGCAGGATAACGCTCTGCTGCAGCCGTCTCTCCCAGCATCGGTCTGAGCATCCTTTCGATTTCATGCATCTTGCGCAAAGCTTCTTCTATCATTCTGCTATTTTTCATTTCCAAAGCCATTGTAATACACCAGCAGCAAATAAGCGAACCATAAGGCGGTTCATGTCTACTAAATTCAAAACAACATTTTTTGCTCTTATTGCAATATTTCTAAATAATATTTCTATCACTTGGTTATATATATATAATATTTTAAATATTTCTCAATCCCCGTTCAGCCCAGTGTTTATCGGGCTTGAGCGCATGTGTAACGGATCGACTTGGTAAGGGTAGCGGATCGGTTTGGTTAAGCAAAAACCTTCTA
>OCTW013384327.1_pt1 | contig 17656 bp, 12 predicted proteins | sample 1539671 | NCBI WGS metagenome assembly OCTW01 (sample SAMN02144230, study PRJEB22623) | gut metagenome | biome: sheep rumen | host: Ovis aries | place: New Zealand
GAGCGCATGTGTAACGGATCGACTTGGTAAGGGTAGCGGATCGGTTTGGTTAAGCAAAAACCTTCTAACGGATCGACTTGGTAAGTCCTAGCGTATCGACTTGGTAACATTTTTGAGGGCTAACGGATCGACTTGGTAAGATTTAAATATCATGGCCAAAAATGTTTCTGAAGGCTGAGCGAAGATACGCATAGGGATTAAAACTGACACCACGCAAACTGCAGTCTGCTTGTTTGCGCAATGCATTGTTGATGGCATGCATCACCTGTGACTCTTTCTCGAACGACAAACTTTGGGTATATCTGGCAGCAGCTTTTTCGGTAAAATTTAACAGCGTGATCAGTCTGGTGCTGACTCGTTTTCGGCTGATGTTGTTTAATAAGGCATCATGCTCTTCCTCGACTGGTGTTTTCCGAAAAATTAGGAAAAACTTCACCGATGATACCCTACGTCTTTTGGTTGCTTTATCCTTGATGGTTTTCAGTTTATACGAACAGCTGCAACGCGAAATATGATGCTTAAGCAGTTCATCAAGTTCAGTGACAGCTCGATCAACGGTCGACATTCGAGCATACTTCAAGTCATTCGTTGATTTACCCGGACAGAGGATATGCATCAGCTGCAGATAGGTGCAATGGCAGTAGCCTGCAGCCACCCAACAGGAAAGGAAGATATATAAATGCATGGCATGCAAACTTTTCATGTGGAGTAGTGCCGATGTATCGATACTGTGGAGACCATATTCACACCGGAGCAGATAAAACAGTATTGCTCTACTAAACTGAAAGGTAACGGTGTGATTATCAGCATGATCTACTACGTGAGCGAAACAGGGAAACTTCATGTAATCAATCTTCTTGGTGTTCGGATTGCTCAAGGGCATCGCTATAGGTACTTCGCTCAATTCGCGCACACAATTCTCTACTCTGCAGTAATGGGCGGCCACAAATTGCAGTTCATGATACGTCAGACTGACCGCATACGTGTCGCCTTCTTTCATCCGACTGATTGCAGCAAGATCGGACGAGTATAGGCCCGTCTTATGATAGTTCATCGAAGCCAGAAACAGATCGTGCAACTTATCCAGCGCCTTCACTGCCATAATGATACTATACTTAGACCAATTCGCCATTGCAAACCCCATAACACCGGGTATTACATCCATACAGTTTTCTGCTTTTTCTACATTCATTTTTCTTTACGTTTAAAATTTATTTTTTTTATTTTTGAGTGATCCAATTATTGACGTTCATCTCCGGGTTATGATCAACCGGACAGCCTGAGGCAGATAGCTTTTGCCAATCAGGGAATACGACACCCCAAAGGGTAACATGCCCTGCTGATGGTAACTGTTAATCGCCTCAGAGGCCTTTTCGAGCAGATCATGATTAAAGTCATGGAAATTATCATATTTGCCATACACCGCCATGTGATGAATTAATTCCTGTGGCGACATATTGATGACCATCTCATCGTTCTCTATAAGACAGTTGTCGGCAACAAAACAGTCGTCAGACAGAATCGTGTCCTCCCGATGCGACCAATACCGGCGCAACACGCACCAGAGTCCACACGAGGCATGATTGCCAAGCAGCTGGAACTCATGGCGTGGTACATAAAAATAACCTGGATGATGATTGATCATGCGCATAAGCATCTCTTTCGTGATACCTAGTTTAACCATCTTAAACCTATCCTGCCGGGGTACATTCAACTGCACGTTAAACATCACGTGTGGCCTGCTGTCACAAGCCAGATAACCCGACGAGTCGGCAAAATAAACAGGCGTTATAGAGATATGCTGTAACTTGTCACGCAACACCTTCAGATGAGACCGATTGTATAAAACGTACTGTGGGAAAGAAAAAAACTTCATGGAGTTTTCATCCTGATCCGACCAATCGATATCACCCGTCTTTTCGTTAATATATTTCGCCAGGAGTTGCTTAATATACTGATATACCCGATCAATAATCTGAAACTCGGAATAATCGAAACGCGATACAAGATTATACGCATCCGGGGTTATTAAAATGAGGTCTTCTATAGAATACTCGCTCCGCCTTTTTGCCATGCAGACATTTATCTTTATCGAAATTAGATTATACGTTAAGGCGGACTAAAACTGTGCATAACTCCAAATCAGTTACAACCGACAGGACACACAGTATAGTCAACCCATGAATAAGACGTGCACCATTCATAGAAGGTGCACATCTCTTGTCGTTCACTATCAAGTGTCAGAACAGTTGCAACTGATTTCTACTCCACAAGATGTAGGTGAGTTATGCCTAGTATACTTCAACTAGCAGCTCATCTTATTGTGACAATACAAAGTTAAAAATAACACAAAACATGTGCAAAATTATTTCCAGTTTTTTTCCAGGTAAGTCTGGCTCATCGAGGTGATAAGGGTGATTTTCGAAGGGATGCTCCCAATTCATAGCATTATCGCTTTCATGCTGTAAATCAGAGTGATACGAGCATAAAAAGAAGCTATAGTTGAAGGAAAATCGCTCGATTTTCAGGGCAAAAAAACAAAATGAGGTACTACTTGCGAGTAAAGCGCATGAACGGTCAAATTAGGGATTCATCAGGCTGAAAACACGTTTTGGCAATTTTTTTAGCAAAAAAGATAAGGATTTCTGATTTTATTTATACTTTTGTAGGTACAATGCTATTTTTTGTACAAACCCTAATAATAGAATGCCTGATATGGCCAAGTATATACGACCTATAATGCTGGGGGCGATAGCGCTTCTGCCAACTACTGTCTGGGCGCAACACACGAATACGTCGGAGGATTCTACAAAACTGAAAACTCAAAGGTTACAGGAAGTGATTGTTACTTCTCATTCTGCACGCCAACGTGTGGAAACCATACAGATTGGTTCTGAATTTCTTAACCTCCAGGAACTTTCGAAGACTCCTGCCCTCTTTGGTCAGAGCGATATGATGCGTTCTATCCAACTTCTGCCGGGGGTCAAATCTGAAAATGAAGGATCCAGTAGTTTTCAGGTCCGGGGTGGTACGTCTGCTCAAAACAGTATCGTGTATGATGATGCGCCTGTTTACAATGTGGGGCATGTAGCCGGGCTCTTTTCTGCTTTTAATGATGACGCACTGGCTACTGCTACGCTCTATAAGGGATTGATTCCTGCTCAGTATGGTGGTGCCACAGCTGGCTATCTGGATATCAATAGTCGATCGGGCAACCCGTCGGCATGTCATGGACAGGCTTCCATCGGACTGCTTTCTGCTAAAGGTACCTTTGAAGCACCTCTTTCTGATCGGGGTAGTTTTCTCGTTACAGCCCGGCGATCCTATCTCGATCTCTTTCTAAAACAGATCAACGACTTCAAGGATAATACACTCTATTTCTATGATGTAAATGCGAAGGCTTCCTGGCGATGGAATACACATAACCAGCTATTCTGGTCGTTTTTCGCCAGTAACGATAAAATCGGACTTCAGGATAAGCTCAATCTGAAATGGTCGAATATCGCTACCACGTTGTCTTGGCTGCATCATTTTCAGAAGGAGGGCAATACGTCGAAGACGTCGCTTATCTATTCCAACTATTCCACCACCGACGGTGTGGAGCTATTGGGTTTGGATATTTCATTCTCCGGCTTTATCCGACAGTATGGTATCCGACAGAATTTCCGTTATGCCTTAGGCAGACATCAGTTGGATATGGGACTGCAGTCGATGGTTCTTGATGTCAAATCGGCTGAATGGCGTAATGTCAACAAGCACGAACGCGAAGAGCGTAAAGCGTGGGAAAACAGTTTTTGGATCAACGATACCTACCAGCTCCATCCGAAAGTTACGGCTTCTTTAGGCCTCCGACTGGGAACATTCTCTAACTTAGGTGGCCCCCATTATTACGAAATCGATGAAGACGGTAATATCGTCTGGATGTATAAGACGCGCAAGAATCGCATCGTAAATACACAGGTTACATGCGAGCCACGTGCCAGTCTCGTATTTATGCCTACTCATCTGTGGAGTATCAAGGCAGGCTATACACGGAGTGCCCAGAATATTCATGCGCTACGTAATCAGAATACCTCTACCCCCTTCGACCGCTATACCATAAGCAGTAATCTGGTAAAACCACAGGTAGCCGATCAGGTGAGTCTGGGTATCTTTGCGATGACCCCGCAACAGACCTACGATTTCTCACTGGAGGGTTATTTTCGCCACGTGAATCATGTACTCGACTATCGTGACGGTATATCATTCAGTTCGCAGATAGAAATAGAGCGGCTCGTTCTTGCTGGTGAAGGCAAAGGGTATGGTATCGAAATGTGTGCCCGCAAGAATACCGGCAAACTTACCGGATGGCTTTCCTATACGCTGTCTTGGTCGAAGACTCGTATCGACGGTATCAATGGCGGTCGATGGTATGATGCCAACAATGACCGGAGGCACGATATTGATATCGTAGGGATATACAGGCTCAACCCGCACTGGACACTCCATGCGGTGTGGGTGTATAATTCCGGACAAGCCTTCACGGCACCAAGTGGCAAATATGAGTTGATCGATAATTATATCTATTACTATGCAGAACGCAACAGCTATCGTGCTCCTGCCAACCATCGTATGGATGTAAGTGCCACATGGTCCCGACCGATACATCATGGTAAGTGGACGCGCGAGTGGATATTTAGCATCTATAATCTCTATAACCGCTATAATCCTTATCTTATTCGTTTTGAGGATAGCGGGGCACGCACCAAGGCTACTCAGTATAGTCTGTTTGGCATTGTACCTTCTGTGGCCTTTACTATTAAGTTTTAACCGCTCCTATGTGAGCTATTTTTTAAGTCATGATGATGATGAAAATCCAGACTTGTTGCATACTATTTTTCGCACTGCTGACCCTAACGGGTTGTGAGAAAACGCTTGATATCGATTATCACGATACCGACCCAATTGTGGTCATCGAGGGAGGTATCAATGATGAGAACACCCGGGTACGCGTAACGACAACCCGCGATGTCACCGAACAGGCTAACCGCATCGTATCCGATGCTACGGTAGTACTCACATCAGACATCTTCCCTCCGGATACCTTACGCTATAAGGGCAATGGGTATTACGAAGGCGATCAAATCGGTTTTTATGGCGAAAAATACGGGCTTGATGTAACTGTAGACGGTACAACCTATCAGTCGACATCAGTCATGCAACAACCGCCAACGATAACTAAGTATGAAATGGTATGGCAGAAAATACTCACCGAAAAAATGCTCTATATCGCTGTAACGCTACAGGATATACCTAATGAGCCCAACTATTATTTCATACACATCTATCGCAACGGAATAGGTTACCGATGGTCGGTAGTAAGAGACGACAAAAATCCTGGAGGTGAGCTCCGTCAACTGTTTAACTGCATGACGAAGCGACAAATGGAAGAGAATACAGATAACGACGTTCTTCACGATGGTGACCAGCTTCATATCGAAGTCCGTTCGATCGATAAGAATGTGTACAACTATCTGTATTCTCTTCAGATTATGGATAATACAACTACAAATCCTATAGCCAACTTTACCAATGGGGCTTTAGGCTATTTCTCTGCCTATAGTAGTGTGACCTATGATACGACCGTGAAAATAGCCGATGCCACCGAGGAGTAACTCTTTATTTGACAATCTTCTTGCCATTGATTATGTAAATTCCCTTAGGAAGACTCTCCCATGAATTTGGCATTCTACGACCCATGAGGTCATAGATAGGCTGACGGCGGAAGTCAAGCGAATCGCTTTCGATGGTACGGATACCCGAGGCTGCAGCTGGTATGACAAAGGTAACCGGCTCGCTCCATAGGCTATACAGATCATCTGCACCCAAAGCACGTACACGGAATGAGTAGTTCCAGTGAGCATTCAGTCCACCGATAACCGTATTGGTATCTGTGATATCGTCTACGTACATGACAGGAGTTATATTCTCATCACCACTAAAGAAGCCCTTCGGATAAAGTTCTGGGAATTTGAGAATCTCATCGAGCGTGGTCTTGGTGTTATAAAGAATGATCTCACTCAATAAAGCTCGATTTTTACCACGTATCGTTACAGAATAATCTGATTTTACATTCTCAAAATTAACGATATTTGTAACATGATTGGTGGTATCCGTCAAGTTCTGAAGCACTTTCACCTGTGTTCCATAGTCATCGGTCAACTCTATCGTTATTTCGTTCTCAGCCGTATTATACTGATAAGCCATAATCGACAGGGTCACGTTACCATTTTCCGGTTCATCGATGAGCGGTGTCTCTAACTCACCTGCTTCAGACTCGGTTCCGATAGCCACATAACCATTTTCTGCTTTGTAAACATGCTTACCATCCCATCCAAAATCTATCGTATAATTATTGAGTTTAGAAGCAAGGTCAGTATTCGTAGGGGCATCTTCGAAATAAGAGAAATCTTCATACACTTCGAATTCTGGTGGAAATTCGAAATCAGGATCGGTTCCCTGATACTGTACACGATATTTTTCAGCCCCTGATACTGGCGACCAGCTTAGAGCTACAGTAGAGTCTTTTGCTGTTGCTTCTACCTTCAGGTCAGCAGGTACATCGACGGCAACCTGTTTGAGGAAAACAAAACGGATCAAGCCATCTTTTTCCTTGATACAACTAATCGGCTTAGACATGAAGTATTTGCCTTGCGAATTAGGAGTGTAAAGGGTGGCAGCAGGAGTCGATTCGTCTGTAAGCTCTGTTGCATTGCCATTGACACCATCCCACAAGTCTGTAGACGCAGTAGATGCCGAAATCGTATTATCGGCTGGTATGAATGTGATATGCTGAAAACTTGTAGCGTTTACTGTATTTTTCTTCCATACTTCTTCATCATAGGTGACGTGCATGATAAGCATACCATGACTTGGAGTAGCTTTCTCCCATCGATTGTCCTTTTGATGATTGGCAAGCAGGTAATATTCGTCGCGGTTGGCATCATTATATATGATATATGCTACTGGCTCGTTGGCTATTGCCGGCATAGATGACACGATTTGAGGAGATGTCAGTTCGATAGGAGTAAGCCAACCACCTATCATACGTTCATAAGCGGTGTAAGGAGCTGGTTCAAAACCTGTTGAACGGTCTCCTTCGGCCATGATTGACCAGATACCCATACCATAAAAATGCTGTCCATTGGTATCATACATATCAGGATAACCCAGACAGTGTGAAAATTCATGGCAAGCAGTACCTATGCCTTCCAGTCTTTTATTTTTGTCGGTTACGAATAGCGGACTACCATAAATCTCATTACTGCAAGCATACGTATTAATGATGACGCCGTCAAGGGTAAGTGTCTCACCACATGCACTCCACAAATCCCATTCTTGTGGCCATATCGTGTTAGGGTCTGCGCCTGAATAAGCCTCACCCATACCCGCATAGACTAAATAAACCTGGTCTACCATTCCATCGCCATTCCAGTCATAGTCTTTGAAATTAACTTGATCATCGACCTGTAGACACGCTTCTTTGACCATGCGATAAACTGCAGAGTCATAGCCTGATGCATCATTTCCACCATAGTAAGCCATGTCGTGAGAAACGGTTACTGGGCCTACGACATCAAATGTGACATTGAATTGACCATAACTCTGATCACGAAAATATTCATGTACAGAACCGATATTTTTATCGTACGGATTGTTTTCATCATTGAATAACTGCTGGTAGGTCTGTAACGGCTGGTCTATTGAGAAGGCCAGATCGGCAAAGTTGACCAGGATAACTAATCCTTTGCGATTCACAACAGGCACATTACCTTTGGCACGAACTTCACGGTTGGCATTGGCAAATTTCTTCAATCTCGCTAATCTGTTTTGATTTCGTTCAGATAGCCTTTGCAGTCTTGCCTTTTGTAATTCAGAAACAGACTGAGGGCTACGTTCCCAGAATCCCTGAGCATTCAGTACCATCGGAGTACCATCAGCGGTAGCGTAATAATGGCCGTTTTCGTCACCTACGAGGTGCAGGGTGACCAAAGATCCATCAGCGAGTTTGCCGCTGAATGGTGTAGGGTCAGCATGATTAGCTGAAGCTATCTGGACCATGATACACATGATGAATAGTAATAGTTTTCTCATAATAGCAAAGTTTTAATGTGAATATAATTGTTTCAACGTTTTTCAACTGCCGGTTTGTTGACTATTATATTGCGTAAATATAAAGAATAATTTCTAAAGATGCAAGTTTTTTGTTAAAAAAAAGAATTTCTCGCAAAATATCTTGGATAAAAGAAATTCTCGCAAAGAGCGCAAAGACGCAAAGATATTAAGAATATGAAGTCTCTACAAAAAAAGATACGGATGTATCTAGAAAATAAGAGATATTCTTAAACTCTTCGCGTACTAAAAAAACTTTGCGTCTTTGCGTTCTTGGCGAGATATTTTACATCAACTACTCTGTAACTTGCCTATTCGACGCAACTATGCCGGAAAAATATCTTGGATAAAAAAATTCTCGCAAAGAGCGCTAAGACGCAAAGTCATTAAAGAGTATGAAGTCTCTACAAGAAAAGATACGGATGTATCTAGAAAATAAGAGATATTCTTAAACTCTTCGCGCACTAAAAAAACTTTGCGTCTTTGCGTTCTTGGCGTGAGATTTTACATCAACTACTCTGTAACTTATTTATTCGACATAGCTGTACTGGAACAAGTATCTTGGACAAAAAGAATTTCTCGCAAAGAGCGCTAAGACGCAAAGTCATTAAGAGTTTGAAGCCTATAAAAAATAGATACGGATGTATCCACAAAAAAAGAGATATTCTTAAACGCTTCGCGCACTAAAAAAAACTTTGCGTCTTTGCGTTCTTGGCGTGAGATTTGATATTCTTAAACTCTTCGCGTTGCTTACTGATCAAGCACTGTTTGATGACCTCTTTACTGATACTCATATAAACTATACTTAATAAGAATTGTGCTATTTTATAAAGTTTGGTTTACAAAACCAGCCATTTCCAAACTGGCACAACGGGTATTTCCTCTTCCATGCCCTCCTCATCATACGTAATCAGCAGACACTTCCAGTCTTCGTGTGCCTTGGCATACTTCGCCAGTGGCGACACCTCTCTGTTGTAGGTCGAATCCTCCTTGATGCTATACGACACCTGAATGGCTAGCTTCACATCAGGCACTATAAAGTCTATCTCCTTATCAGCATTCAGATAATACACATTCTCCTTGCCGTATCGTCTGAATAGTTCCACCGCAACCATATTCTCCAACAGCGAAGTTTCCGAGTTCATTAGGAACAGGTTCAGCAACCCGTTATCGATAAAGTAATACTTCTTCTGCATCTCTTTCTCCGTCAACTTTCCTACCTCGTTCTCCATGGGCAGTATCAGCCAACTGTCAGCGGCATAACCTGCATAGTCTATTGTAGTAGGCACACTGATGGGCGCTCCCGTTGACACAATCACATTCTTCAACCTGTTATACGACAGCGGTTGCTTTACACTCTCTGCCATCTTCTTGATCAGGATATTCATCACCCTGTCGTTCTTAATATTGTTTCGGGCACAGATATCACCAAGGTAAATCTTTTGGTACAGACTCGAAAGCATAGCCCGCTTATTTTTGAACGACAGGATTTCTGGCAGACCGCCGTAATAGAAGTACTCATTCAGATGACGCTTCACCTCACTTCTCTGAATCGTATCATACTCCCAATGCTCTTTCAGCTCTACCTGTTGCGCAGCCAGATACTCTTTGAATGAATATGGGTACGCATCATAGATAAAGAACCGGCCGCCCAACGTAGTTGCCACCTCTTTGCTCAGCATCTTTGCATTGCTGCCCGTCACATACACCCTATATTTCGCATCAGCCAACCTCCGCACGAACTTATCCCAATGCGGAATGTTCTGCACTTCGTCCAAAAACACCACAGGCTTCTTACCATACAGTTCCAGATGAGCCTCCAGCAAACTGTTGAAGTCTTCCGTCTGGAATTCCGCCAAACGCTCATCCTCAAAGTCTACAAACAATATCTCGTCCCATCCCATTCCGGCAGCCTGCAACTGACGTACACGCTGATACAGCAGGTACGACTTACCTGCATGTCTCACGCCAACTATCACATAATTACCGTTCTCTTCAAAGTCTGTGGGACGGTTCACTATTACCGCCTCATCCACTTCGCGTTGCTTACTGATCAAGCACTGTTTGATAACCTCTTTACTGATACTCATATAAACTATACTTAATAAGAATTGTACTATTTTATAAAGTTTGGTTTACAAAACTAGCTATTTTTCTTAAAACAGAATTAATAAACTCGGAATTTTTGCAATATTTTCACTCTATTTTTCACAAACTTGCTATTCTTGTATTAGGGTTTTGCTTATTCGTCGCAGCTGTGCTGAAGCTAGTCTCTTGGATAAAAAATTTCTCGCAAAGAGCGCTAAGACGCAAAGTCTTTTCATATCGATTTATATTGTTTCTTAAGAACACCATCAATTCTAAAATATTACATACCATTGTTAGAAGAGAATGCATCATCAATATCAAGAAGTATCTTGTAAATAAACGATGAAGCCTTTTTCAAGAAAAGATGGTCAGTGATTTCTGCGTAACTATCCATATCGTATTTAATCCCACCATACTTGTTTGCTAATTCCTTTAATTTCAATCTTTTGTTTTCTTTAATTAATACTCCATGCATGAAGTGATTCCTAAGTAATCGGCAATAATCATTAACGAACTCTTCATTTTCTAATTGAATGTCTTTCTCAGTTTTTGTTTTATATTCTTCACAAATTCTAGTGACCATAGATTTTGCATCATTTAAATCAAGGCAAGTTGCATGGACTTTATGATAGCAAATAATTCTATTCAACATAGTTTCATAATATGCATATATAGAGCAAAACAGAATTTGGCGAGCTTGCAAGCACATGCTTTCACTTCTTTCAATCTCATGTAAATAACTGTTTATTACAGATGAATATATTTCATATTCTCCTTCTGATTGCTCGTCAGCATCCTCTTTCGCAATGTGGTCGATTTTTTCTAACCGTTCTTTAAATTGAAAAGAGATTTCTTCAATCAGCTGTGAGAGAATACTATATTGGTCTTCTATTTCTGCCCTATGATTTGATCTTGCTCTTACTATTGCCATATTAGAGAATAATTAATTGCCATCAATATTACCTTGTCTAAAATCATTTACCATCTCACATATTATTTTATTTAGTGAAAAAGAGGCTGCTGAGATATAAACTTCTTTACTCTGTGATGGTAACATATCGCTCATATCAATATTACTGCCAAAGAAAAGAATAAAATTTTCCAAACAAATGCAATCACCATAAAAGATTGATAGTAACGACTTGTTTACATGAGCATCAAAATTTGGTTTAAAATCACTAAAACCATACAGCTTAATACCCTGAACAATTTTTGCGACATCTATTTTCTCTGATACTTCCACGCCAAATTCCTTGTATAACAAATCGATTACCTCATCAAACTTTTCAACATTTCTGCTTGCTATAGTTCTTATCCACAAAAAGGGTATTGTATAGGGTAATATCGAATCATATCCCAAGGATAGTCCTTCCCCATTCCACATAAATGAAGGCAAGGCTGATTTGTCCGAAGGATGCTTAAACGTATACAAAGAGTTATTCAAAAGATTTTGTAATAATAACAAATGCTTTGTTGAATTCACCTTCGTATTAAATGTCTTTCCTATATGTGCAAATAATTGCGAGCCAATGGAATTATCCAAATTACTTCCATGCCTATAAGAACCTTGTTCATTGAGTATATCCTTATAATCATATAACAATTTCTCGTAGTGTTCCTTACTTCCTACAGGTATCATTATTTGTTTTAATGAATCACATCCTTTAAAGATATCAGAACCAATTTTTGTTACGATTCCCTCAAAAGATATTTGATTTAATGAATCACAAAATTGAAATGCTATATCCCCAATTTCAGAAACAGAATCAGGAATTGTTATTTCTTTTAAAAAACTACACCATTGAAAAGCACCACTCCCTATTCTTTTGATAGAATTAGGTATAATAAGCTGCTCTATAGAACAACTCATGAATGTATTATCTGCAATCTCTGTTAAAGAATTTGGTAATGTGATTTTATTTAAAGAACTTTCACAAAACGCTTCTTCGCCAATAGTGGCAACTGATTCAGGTATAGTGATTTTTGATATAGAACTACGCCAAAATGCTCTATCCCCTATTTTATTTACCGTGTCAGGTATTTCAATTTCAGAAAAAGCACAACAAGAAAAGAATTCAAAGCCTAATTCTTTTATTGAATGAGTTATATTAACTTCAGATAAAGAAGAACAACCTCCAAAGACTCCTACACCAAACTGTTTGACTGAGTCTGGAATATGTATTCTTTTCAACTTATTACAGCAATAGAATGCATAGTCTCCTATTTTTGTGATTGTGTTTGGTATTGAAATTTGTGAAATAGCACATTCTGAGAAAACTGAAGGCTCTAACTCTGTTATTGAATTGGGGATATTGATTGATTTTAGTGATTCGCATCCATAAAACACAGCCTCGCCTATCCTTTTAACAGAATTAGGGATAAGGAAAGATAATAGAGACTTACATCCACTAAAAGCATGATTACCAATTTCTATAAGATTGTTAGATGTAACTATTTCTTCAAGTGCTATGCAATTCCTAAATGCGTTTTCCCCTATTCGGACTACGGTATCAGGAATTATAACAGACTCTAATGATTCATTATAAGTTAGAATATATGAATCTTCATCTGCTGCCCAATTGAAGGCACCATTACAAATCACTTTTGTTCCATCCTTGATTGAATATGAAGATAACTCATCTGTAATACGTAATAATCGTTTTCCATCAGCACTATACATTACCCCAGACTCATCTTTATATGCATTAGTCAAATCTTCTTCTGAAACAACGGAACTCAGATTTATTTTTTCTGTATCTTTTTTGCTATTTTGTGAGTTAGTAAATGACATCGCCTTAGATGCAATATCTTTGAGAGGATTATTTGCTAAGACACCAACACACGGAACCCAGTTGGAACTCTCTTGATTCCAACTATCAAAAAAAGAAAGGCTATCTTTAATCTCTATGATTCTCTCTGGTGACAATCCTTGTAGTTTTTTTCCAATATAATACCTCCCGACTTCCTTGTCATCGCTGTTAAAAAGGAAGAGGACATGTTTCTTCTCGTTTTCAACCGTATTGAGTTTACAAGCTCCTTTGACATTAGCTTCGTCATCGAAGCTTCGGCTTTGAGAAAGGTAAGATTCTTGTCCGTTATCCATAACACAATGAATAACATTCGTCTTTCCTTGGAAAAAGCTTAGTGTTTCTTTTTTAATAATTTCCATTTTATCGTTAATTTGGGGTTGTTCATATTCAACAAATAGATCCGCATGTTGAGGCATAAGGAGAGTGAACTTTGATTTTGCTCCTTTAGGTATGCCTATGTACTTGAGTGATTTACAATTATCAAAGATGTTTTCTCCAACGGATGTCAATTTCGCAGGTAGAACAACATAATATAATGATTTGCACCAACGAAATGCAAGATCGCCAATAGTAGACACATTGTCTGGAATAACCATATACTGAAGACTATGACAATCACTAAAGGCATGAGCTCCGATACTTGTCACGTTCTTAGGAATTTGAACATATAACAAATTTGTACATGAACTAAAAAGAGCATCACTTATCCGATGCAATCCATTAGGCAAATATACCTCTGTTAAAACACATCCACCAAAGGCACACTCGTCAATCTCAGAAACTCCATCATGGAACTCTATTCTATTCAGGTAAGGGCAAACTTGAAAGGCATGATTTCCTATTTTCTTTAGTTTCTTTGGAAGTATTACACGCTCTATCTTGCTATTTTGCTGAAAAGCATACGAATCAATAAATTCTGTTTCTGGATTGACAATATATGTTCCAGTAATCTCAGAGGCATTGATCAGTCTTTTCTTATCAGCCGAATATTTCACACCTCTATTGTCTGTCCAGACTTGGCCAAGCATTTCTTCGACATCAGAATTAATATCTCTATCAAAAGCCCCCTTTTCTGTGGGCCAATGTCATCTCCTTGTTATTTAAGATGGATATACGATAGCCATTCTGAGGATTCTTTGCGATAAAGATGGCTGCGCTGTCGCCCCAGAAGGCAGCAGCGCTTTCAGCGCAAATCACTAATCCTATTCTTGTCAGACTGAGAGCAACTAAGTATGGTACAAGAGAGTAATGTCAGCAACAGGAGTGTCGCTGCTTTTATCTTCAGAAGGCTGCTTCTGGTTCTTAGTTCGTCCATTCGTTTTAGCGATTATTGTCAATCATTAGGCGTTTCGTGCACAAAGATACGAAAAAATATCGAGGATATAATGGATTATGAACATAAATTAAGAAAAAGGGTGCTCTTTTCTTTTGATATGGCATCATTACACATTGATTTCATCTTGCAATTCCACAATTAAGTTCCATAGAAGGGTGTAGCCTAATACGCACTTTTCTGCGGAGTGCCACACAAAGATGCTTGTCTGCTTACTGATGAGCAAGCTCGGCAGACAATAGGGTCTTGTTTCCCTGAATTGTTATTTCACAACAAGGAATTTTCAAAGTAATCTTATTTGGAAAACATGATGTACCTTTGCCCGCAAATTTCAAAAACTAAACAGATATGGAAGTAATATCAATTGAGCGCAGTACCTACGAGGAACTGCTGACGAGCTTCAATAGCTTCGTCACAAAAATGAAGGAGTTGGCCAGTAGAGGCAATGACAAAGGCTTGAGCGACTGGCTCGACAACCAAGACGTATGCCAAATGCTGAACATCAGCCCAAGAACGTTACAAACTTTACGAGATAATGGGACTTTGGCCTATTCTCAGATCAACCGCAAGGTGTACTATAAACCTGAGGATGTGGAGAGTATTCTTCATGTTGTGGCTGGTAGAGATAAGGATAGCAAGATGTGTAACCTCAAAACGGAGTGCCTATGAACGAACTGATAACGCCACATAACGTTGGAGTGAAGAACGCATTGGAGAACATGAAGGAGGTGCTTGCCCTATATAAGAAAGTGATAGGTAACTATCGCCCATTGCTTGATGGTGAACGCTACCTGACAGACAGAGAGGTGGCGCAGATCCTGAAAGTCAGCAGACGGACACTACAGGAATACCGAAATAACGGTGTGCTATCTTATATACTATTAGGTGGCAAGGTTCTTTATCGTGAGAGTGATTTAGAAAAGATTCAGGAAAGTTGCTATCATCCGGCTTATAAACGATAAGGAAAAAGAAAGAGCCGTTAGTGGTTAGTGTGCTGAGGGGATATAACGCAGAAAGACGGATGACAGACTTCGCTAATCATTCGTCTTTCTGCTTTGATGTTTTTGAGACGCAGTACTCTATACCATCTTAATGTCTCTGAATGATGCGTTGAGCTTATTGCCAAGCATCGTCAGGTCGTTGTCGAGTTTCTGGCTCGTGATTTTGGCGTAAATCTGTGTGGTTACGATATTGGTGTGTCCCAATACTCGGCTTACACTCTCAATGGGCATGCCCTTTGAAAGCGCCAAGGTGGCGAATGAGTGCCGTCCACAATGGTAGGATATGGCTTTCTCTATGCCGCAGGCTGTCATGACCGTTTTCAGCTTCTTGCACATCGACCAGTAGTTCATCTTACCGAACACCAGTTTGTCTTCCTGTAGGTGCTTGTAGCGGTCGATAACCTGCAAGGGTACGTCCATCAGCTTCACCTGGAAGGGGATGTTGGTCTTGTGTCGCTTGCTGATGATCCACTTGTCGCCGTTGATGTCCACGATGTTGTCCGTCGTCAGGTTCTTCACGTCGATGAACGAGAGGGCGGTGAAGCATACGAATACAAAAATGTCACGTACGAAGGCCAAATTGTCGTCCTCGAACTCATGGGTTACGACGGTCTTCAGTTCTTCCTCGGTCAGGAACTCCCTTTCCTTGCAGTTCGGACTGATGTGGAACTGTGCGAATGGGTTACGGGGAATCTTGCCATTGTAATGCGCTCTCAATACAACGCCTTTCAGCCACATACACCTCTGCCAGATAGTGCCGTTAGCCAATCCTCGGTCTGTACTGAGATAGGCGGCAAAGTCCTTGATAAACTCAGGCGTCAGTTCCAGCATCGACATATCCTTGCGACGGTAGTGCGACTGGATGAAGTCTGCCACATCCTTCCGCGAACGCTCCATAGCCCAAAGAGTGCTTGCCGACCTGTCCTTACCAACGCGCTTCTTCTGGTTGGCAATGTCCTTGTCGAAAGCACTCAGCAGCGTCTCATACTCGCTACCAAATCCTTGATAGGAATTGCGCACCATCTCAGCAGTCACAAAAGCCTCACGGTCAGAAAGATGTTGATAATGTTTGATAATCAGTGCTTTGATGTTATCCAGTTCGCGGTTGATCTGCAAAGCCTCCTTACTGCGGCCTTTGGCACAATTCCCCTTTACATCCCACATGCCAAGCGGAATCGTCTTCTTACAACCGAACTGGCTCTGAGTTCCGTTAATCGTAACCCTGCCCATCACAGGCACAACACCGTTCTTCTCCTTACTCTTGTTCACATAGAACAGAATGTTAAAAGTACTTCTCATGTTTCTTACTCCTTTTTTAATTTTGGCTGCAAAACTACTATTTCTTTTGGCGTCCATCGCTATGCAAAATGTAGCAGTTTGCGGAATAAGAACGGGTTACGATTTGGCAACCTAACTCCTTCAGCATTCCTCCCTAATTTGCTTTTAGTCCAAATTTGAACTTCCCCGTTCTTCCCCGTCTTGCCTTTATTACAGGCCGAATTGCGTTAATCTACTAAAATCGCTTCGCTTTTACAACCTTTTTAAGAATATAAAGTCTCTATAAAAAATTAGATTCTTAAACTCTTTGCATCCTAAAAAACTTTGCGTCTTTGCGTTCTTTGCGTGAGATTTTACATCTACTACTCTGTAACTTGCCTTTTCGACGCAACTATGCCGGAAAAATATCTTGGATAAAAAAATTCTCGCAAAGTACGCTAAGACGCAAAGTCATTAAGAATATGAAGCCTCTAAAAAAGAGATTCTTCTGTCTTCAGAAAATAACAGATATTCTTAAACTCTTTGCATCCTAAAAAACTTTGCGTCTTTGCGTTCTTTGCGTGAGATTTGATACTCTTGAACTCTTCGCGCACTAAAAAACTTGGCGCCTTTGCATTCTTTGCGAGAATTTTTGACATGAACGGCTCTGTAATTAGCGAATTTGTCGCAGCTGTGCAGGAATGACTTAAATTCGCGAATTTTGCAGCAGTTTATATCTACTTGATTATCAACAGGTTACACCATGTGATTTTAACCAATTGGAAAACGGGTGGCAAAACCCAAGCTCCTAGGGGTCGAAACCTTAGAGTTTACTCGATAAGACCTATGACTTTACGAGATAAACCCTAAGGTTTTACACCCTAGGAGCTTGGGTTTTGCCGGAGGCGGGCGTAAACTGTTGTCGACAGATACCAAATGAGCTGACCAAAAGTTGAATATTTTGAGCTAGATGACGATTTTTCGCGACCCTGTTTTTTGTCAAATGATTTAACAAA
>OCTW013415698.1_pt1 | contig 17652 bp, 18 predicted proteins | sample 1539671 | NCBI WGS metagenome assembly OCTW01 (sample SAMN02144230, study PRJEB22623) | gut metagenome | biome: sheep rumen | host: Ovis aries | place: New Zealand
TTGCAGAACGCCTGCGGGAAGATGCCCTTGTCGATGTTCTTGATGGCGTTGTGTACGTCTTCTTTGGCGGCACTGACACCGCGCTGCATATAACGGTTGTTCATAATCTTGGGGAAACGTTGCGGCAGAACCACAATGAACAGTTATTTAGAATTTTACCTGCGGGGCTTTCTCGGCGCCAGCCTCGGCCTCGAACTTGTCCATCGTTGAGAAACCGAACATACCGGCAAAGATGTTCCTGGGGAACTTGCGGATGGAGGTGTTGTACTCCTGGATGGTCTTGTTATAGCTGTTGCGAGCCTCGTTGATGCGGTTCTCGGTGCCTTCCAACTGCACCTGCAGGTCGCGGAAGTTCTCGTTGGCCTTGAGGTCGGGATAGTTCTCTTGGATAGCAATCAGTCGACCGAGGGCAGCACCCAGCTCACCTTGTGCCTGCTGAAACTCCTTCAGCTTCTCAGGAGTCATGTTGGCAGGATCCAGCGTTACTTGCGTAGCCTTGCTGCGGGCAGCAACGACATCCTCCAGTGTCTGCTTCTCATGGGCAGCATAGCCCTTGACGGTCTCAACCAGGTTGGGAATGAGGTCGGCGCGACGCTGGTAAGTAGACTGGAGGTTAGCCAGTGCAGTGGTAGCCTTCTCTTGCTCGCCAACCATGGAGTTGTAAGAACTGACAGCCCAACCGCCAATAATGACGACTGCTGCGATAATTCCGATAAGTGTTTTGTTCAGTTTCATATTATTATTCTTTTAAATTATTATGGGTCTAATGGGTCTTATGGGTCAAATGGGTGTTATGGGGTGGTTACCATCGTGAGGTGGCGCCGCCTCCACCGAAGGAGCCTCCGCCAAAGGAACCTCCGCTGAAGCCTCCTCCGCCACCGCCGAAACCACCTCCTCCAAAGGAACTGGGTGACTCGGTATAGAACGGATTAGCCAATAAGGGTACGGCTCCGAGGAGTCCTAACCAATGATATTTACGGTTTAAGTGAAGGAATAAGATGCTCCAAGCAATGAGCAACAGCAGATAGACACCGATGATGGCTGCAATCTCGTCGTCTACGTCATCGCTCTGACTACGGAGCGACATCACCGGCAACTCTTTCTTTTGCAGGGTGGAGTAAATAGCCGCCGTCAGGTAGAGCATCGCGCTGTCTGGCATTTCCTGTCTCATGGCCGGAACAACGTATTGTTGCTCAAGCCTGTGGCACTCAGCATCCGTCAGGTCTGCTTCCAAAGCCCGACCCGGCGAGATGTTGACACTATGGTCTTGGTAGCCGACAACAACCATCAGTCCTCGGTCACCGCGGCCTACACCATATTTATTACCTACGTCCTGCGCCATGCGGAATGGGTCGTCATTCTCAATACGATTGACAACAATGACGACCGATTCAATGCCCATCTCTGTGTCCAGCCGCTTCAGCGTCGTGTTCATCTCGTCAACCGTTGACTGCGTTAGTACATGGTCCGGATTGGAGACGTATTGATTGGCATCCTGCAGATGAGGCATTGGAATGTTTTCGGCATTCCAGTAGTGTTCCTCCGTATCACCTATGGCTTGGGCTATCGGTGCGCTATCCTCTGCAGGCAACTGAAAAATGCAGCTGCCCATCATCAAGATGACGCCTATGACGAATGCCCAGCCCCAGATGCGGCGCCTCTTGGCCCATTCGGGATGACTGATTTTATAGGATTCTAACAGCAGGTGGTGCTTCTGATGATATTCACGAGCCAAGACATCATATTTATCCGAATACTGCTTTGCCAGATACGACGAAGTCAGATTCCACCCTGCTTGGGTGTTCTCCCAGTTATACGAATCCTCCAAGGCTCGGATGGCTTCGTTGTACTGACTTGTGAGTTGATTGACTTGCTCGAGGTAGGTCATATTAACACATTATTTCAGTGGCGGAACCACTGGACCCTTTTATTTCTCGTGCCAAAACTCCCAGGAGGCAAAAGCCTGCAGGAGAAGCATTTCAAGACCGTTCTTGGTCTGTGCACCATATTGTGCGCCACGTTTCATGAACAGAGTCTCGTCCGGGTTATAGATGAGGTCGTAGAGAATGGTATGCTGATCCATAGCCTCGTAAGGCAGGTCAGGACATACTTCTGTCTTGGGATACATGCCGACAGGCGTACAGTTGACAATCACATTGTATTCCTTGACAATCTCGGGTGTGATGCTCTTATACTGGATAGTGCCCTCACGTTGATATCGGCTGACGAAAACCGTTTCCAATCCAAGATTGCGCAGTCCGTAGTCAATAGCCTTAGACGCACCTCCTGTTCCAAGAATCAGCGCCTTCTTATGCCATTTCTTCTCCAGCATGGGCTCGATACTCTTGGTAAATCCGATGACGTCGCTATTATAACCCTTCAACTTGATATCGTTGCCCTCGTGAGTAACACGGATGACGTTCACAGCGCCGATGGCACGGGCTTCAGGGGACACGTTGTCAAGGAATGGCATTACCTTTTCTTTATAAGGAATGGTGACATTCAGTCCACGAAGGTTCGGATTAGAACCCAACACCTCGTAGAGTGCATCAATGGTGGGAATCTCGTAATTCTCGTAAATAGCATCAATGCCTTCGTCCTGAAACTTCTGGTTAAAATAACTGATGGAGAACGAATGTCCAAGCGGGAAACCGATAAGTCCGTATTTATCCATAATCGTTAATGTTTATTTGGTTGCAAAATAGAGTGTGCAGATGCCTAAGGTAAGTCGTTGGAATGCTGTCTCCCGGAAACCGGCTTGACGGAGAATGTCCATCATGCGCTCTCCTTGGGGGAAAGCCTCAATGGTCTTCGTCAGATAAGAGTAGGCCTCAGTATCCTTGGATATGAGACGTCCGTAAAGAGGCAATACCGTATGAGAATAGATGTGAAACAGTTGTCGCATGGGGAACGACATGGGCTGGGTAAGTTCAAGAATACACAACTGCCCTCCCGGGCGAAGCACCCGGCACATTTCCTCCAGACCTTTGTCAAGACTGGCAAAGTTTCGAATGCCAAAAGCGGTTGTGATTGCATCGAACGTATTGTCGGGGTAGGATAGTGCTGTACAGTCCTCGCGCTCAAACTGGATATGCTGCTGCAGACCTTTTTTCTTGACTTTCTGGCGGCCTACTTGCATCATACCTTCGCTAATGTCTACTGCTGTGATTTGTACCTCGGGCAATTGCTGACAGGCCTGTATGGCAAAGTCGCCTGTGCCGGTGGCGATGTCGAGTATCTTTTTCGGTGCGTGGGCAGCCAAACGCTTGATGGCCTTCTTGCGCCAATAACGGTCAATGTTCCATGAGAGACGATGGTTCAGCGTATCGTAGGTGGAAGCAATGTTGTCGAACATCGCCTCCACTTGCTGCGTTTTCGTAGCGTCCTGGTTATAGGGCTTTATCGTCTCTTGTAAATACATCGTTTATCTGGTTTTCAGATAGGCGCTGACATTTTTCTCAATGCGGGCTGCCAAGTCTTCGCTTGCGGCAGCTTTCTCAAAACGCTCGCCGGTGATGTGCTCATAGAGCTCAATGTAGCGTTCGCTGACGCTTTCAGCATAGGCATCGGTAATTTCGGGCATCTGCTGACCAGGCTCGTTCATGAAGTTGTGCTCAATGAGCCACTGACGCACGAACTCCTTGGACAGCTGGCGCTGCGGCTCACCCTTGGCCAATTTCTCCTCGTAGCCGTCAGCATAGAAGTAACGGCTGCTGTCGGGCGTGTGAATCTCGTCGATGAGATACACCTTTCCGTCGCGCTTGCCGAACTCATACTTAGTGTCGACGAGAATCAGGCCACGCTTGGCGGCAATCTCCTGACCGCGGGCAAAAATCTTCCGTGTGTAGTCCTCCATGACGGCATAGTCTTCTGCTGACACCAGTCCCTGAGCTATGATTTCCTCTTTTGAGATGTTCATATCATGGCCTTCGTCAGCCTTCGTGGTCGGGGTGATGATGGGTTCGGGGAAACGCTCGTTCTCCTTCATACCATCGGGCAACTTGACACCGCACAGCTCGCGGCAGCCGTTCTTGTATTCACGCCAGGCAGAACCCGTGAGGATGCTGCGGATAATCATTTCCACACGGAAACCCTCGCACTTCAAACCGACAGTCACCATGGGGTCGGGCGTAGCCAGTTTCCAGTTAGGACAGATGTCGGTAGTGGCATCCAGGAACTTGGCAGCAATCTGGTTCAGTACCAGTCCTTTGTAGGGAATACCCTTGGGCAGAATGACATCAAAGGCCGAAATACGGTCTGTTGCTACCATGACCATCAGGTCGTCGTTGATGTTGTACACATCGCGTACCTTTCCGTGGTACACACTCTTTTGTCCTTCAAAGTTGAAGTCAGTCTTTGTTAACGCTTTCATCTTTATGTATTTTGTCGTTTTGTTCGTATGCATTGACAATACGCGTTACCAGTTTGTGGCGCACAATGTCTTTCTGTCCCAGGTGAACAAAGCCGATGCCCCTGATACCATTCAAAATCTCCAAGGCTTCAATGAGTCCCGACTTCTGTGACTTGGGGAGGTCTATCTGGGATGTGTCACCTGTCACTATCATCTTCGTATTCCAACCCATGCGGGTCAGGAACATGCGCAGCTGCTGAGGGGTTGTGTTCTGCGCTTCATCCAGGATAACCACGGCATCGCTCAATGTTCGTCCCCTCATAAATGCTAAAGGAGCAATTTGTATGACGTGATGTTCCATCATCTCCTGCAGCTTGGCCTGTGGCAGCATGTCTTCCAAGGCGTCGTAGAGCGGCTGCAGGTAAGGATCAATCTTGTCCTTCATGTCTCCCGGCAGGAAACCGAGCTTCTCGCCGGCTTCCACGGCAGGGCGGGAGAGGATGATTTTCTTTGCTGTCTTCTCCTTCAGGGCCTTGACAGCCAGCGCGATGCTGAGATATGTCTTACCCGTTCCGGCAGGACCGACGGCGAATATCATGTCGTTGTCGTTATAAGCATCAATCAAAAGCTGCTGATTCTCTGAGCGGGCTTTGATGGCACGTCCGGACATGGTGTAAACTAACACGCCGTCAGGCACATCGTCGTTTGTACGACGTCCCTTTACAATGTCAAGAATGTCCTCTTCTTTTAAGGCGTTGAATTTAAGCACATGCTGACGCATCTTTTCGGCAGCTTCCTCGAAAGCGGCCATTTGTTCTTCGTCACCCAAGATGCGCATCACATTGTCACGGGCAACAATGCGTAGTTTAGGGTATAATGCCCGCATCATTTGCAGATGTTGGTTGCCCGTTCCGTAGAACACAACGGGATCGATATCCTCTAATACAAAATGCTTCTCTATCACGTACTATATTTTATAAGTGGGTGCAAAGATACGAAAAAAAGGATAAAGGGAAAAGTGAAAAGTGAAAAAAATGGTGCCGTTGGGCACTTTTTACGCATTTTTTCGTAATTTTGCACCCAATTATGAGATACAATACAAATTCACAGGGTGAATACGAGCACCTTGAGGTTCATGAGGAACAGCCTTTGCTGGAGTTTCTGTTGTCCCATGTGAAGCAGTCGCGCACCAAGATTAAGCAGACGCTTCAAGGCCAGGGAATTCGTGTCAATGGCAAGACCGTGACCCAGTTTGACTTTCCGCTAAAGCCCGGGATGAAGGTGGCTGTGTCGAAGACCAAGCGCAATCAGCAGCCGTTCCGCAGCCGTTATGTCAAGATTGTCTATGAAGACCGCTGGCTCATTGTCATTGAGAAACAGCCGGGTATCTTGTCAATGGCGGCTGGTCACTCGTCGCTCAACGTCAAGAGTGTGCTCGATGACTATTTTAAGAAATCGCACCAGAACTGTACGGCCCATGTAGTTCATCGTCTGGACAGGGACACTTCCGGACTGATGGTTTATGCCAAGGACATGGATACAGAGCAGATATTAGAGCACAATTGGCATCAGATTGTATATGACCGCCGCTATGTAGCTGTATTGTCCGGCGAAATGGAAGAGAATGAAGGCACGATACAAAACTGGTTGAAAGACAATAAAGCCTATATTACTTATTCGTCTCCCGTCGATAACGGTGGAAAACTGGCCATTACACATTTTTATACTTTGGCTCGTACCACAGAACACTCTCTGGTGGAGTTCCGCTTGGAGACCGGTCGCAAGAACCAGATTCGTGTGCATGCTGCCGATATGGGACATCCTGTTTGCGGCGATCCGAAGTATGGTAACGGTGACAATCCTATTGATCGTCTCTGCCTGCATGCCTTCCTACTTTGCTTCTATCACCCAGTAACTCGTCAACCGATGGAATTCGAGACAGTTATACCTGCTTCATTCAAACATTTATTTAAGTAAGAAAACACGTTCATTATGCCTGATAATATCACTTATTATATTGCTATTTTAGCACTGATTATCATCGGGGTTATTGCTGCCAAGAAATTGGTGTCATGCCTTGTCAAGTCGATTGTGCTGTTGGTGCTGTTGGCTGCTGCTGCCTTCATCTATTTTCAGTATATAGCCTGAGGTTATATCAAGAGCACACCTATCGAAACCAGAATACCGTAAATAAGCATATTTCGTGCTGTCTCGGCCAGACAGATGTTCAGTTCGCGTCCTTCGTGAATACGGCACATCTTCTGCCAGGTTAAAACGTGTATTGCAAGGTAGATAAAAGGCAAAAGGAAACCAAGAATATGGCCGTTAGCCCAGAAGATAATGCCTGCTAATACGGCAAAGACTCCCATGGACAAATAGATCCATTCTGATGCTTTTTCCCCCAGTTTGACGACCAATGTCATTTTTCCGTCGCGCTTGTCATTGTCGCGGTCTCGGTAATTATTGACAATAAGCAGACAGTCCACCACGGCACCGCAAGCCACTGAAGCCACGAGAACTTGCCAAGTACAGGTATGTAGTTGTATGTAATAAGTAATGCAGACGGGAATGATACCAAAGAAAACGAATACGAGCAAATCGCCCATACCGATATAAGAAAGGTGAGTGGTATAGAGAAAACAGAACAGTACACAGGCAATACCAACTGCAATCATCTCCAGGCCTCCGAACCACACCAAGGGCAGTCCAACGATACATGCCGCACAGGTCGTCAGGGCAATAGCCCGTTTCATTGAATCAATCTTGACCCATCCTTGCGTACAAGCTCTCAACGGCCCTAAGCGCGTTTCGGCATCGTCATTGCCGCGAGCGTAATCGAAGAAGTCGTTGATGAAATTAGCGTCTATTTGCATGATAATGGCAAATACAACGCAAAGTATTGCCGCCGACCAGCTGAAGGCCCAATCGCCATATTCACGGGCATCGGTCCATGCCAGCGATAATCCTATCAATACAGGAATCAGGGCACCCGCCAAAGTCTTTGGCCGTGCGGCAAGTACCCATGCTTTTACTGAGTTCTGTTTTACTTTTTCTTCCATAATGAGTGCAAAGTTACGAAACATTTTAAAGAAAAGTGCTTTAATTACGTTTTTTTTGATTAACTTTGCAACCGATATGATGACAAACAACCCTTCCCTTGACCTTGTAGAGTTTGTGGAAACACAGATTCTGCCGCAGTATGCACAGTTCGACAAAGCTCATAATCTTCAGCATGTACAGAAGGTTATCCGTTCTTCTTTGGACTTGGCACGACACATGGGCGCCGATCTCAACATGTCGTATGTGATTGCTGCCTATCATGATTTGGGACTGACAGGTCCAAGGGCTGTCCATCATATCACCAGTGGCAAGATATTGATGCAGGATGCCCGTCTCAAGAAATGGTTCTCGGCAGAACAACTGAAATTGATGAAAGAAGCCGTAGAAGACCACCGTGCTTCCGCATCGCGTGCTCCCCGTAGCATTTATGGTAAGATTGTCGCAGAGGCTGATCGCGACATACAGCCCGAAACAGTTATTCGCCGTACCATTCAGTTCGGACTGTCCAACTATCCTCAACTGGATGTGGAAGGACATTGGCAGCGTTTTATGAGCCATATGGCTGAGAAATATTCTGTCAACGGCTATATTCGCCTGTGGATACAGGGGTCGGAGAACGAGAAAAATCTTCAGGAACTGCGTTCCATGATAGTCCAGCCGACTCTCATGAGGAAGGCTTTCGACAGGATTTTTAAAGAAGAGACGGAAGAAAAAACAAAAATAATGTGAAATAACTGATAACATTTTCGGGAAAGTCGATTTTTTTTCATATCTTTGCAACTTCACATACGAAACATATTTAAAATGGATCATATAAGGAACTTCTGTATCATAGCTCACATCGACCATGGTAAGTCCACCTTGGCCGACCGCTTGCTTGAATTTACCAAGACCATTCAGGTTACAGAAGGACAGATGCTCGATGATATGGATCTGGAACGGGAGCGTGGCATCACCATCAAGAGCCATGCCATCCAGATGGAATATACCTATAAAGGTGAGAAGTACATTCTGAACCTGATTGATACTCCAGGACACGTTGACTTTTCATACGAGGTGAGTCGTTCTATCGCGGCTTGCGAAGGTGCTCTGCTGGTAGTCGATGCTACGCAAGGCGTGCAGGCCCAGACGATTTCGAATCTCTATATGGCGATTGATAATGACTTGGAAATCATTCCGGTCATTAACAAGATTGACATGCCAAGTGCCATGCCTGACGAGGTGGAGGATGAAATCGTAGAACTGATAGGTTGTGAACCGGAAGATATTATCCGTGCTTCGGGTAAGACTGGCGAAGGGGTGGAAGATATCCTAAATGCCGTTGTAGAACGTATTCCACATCCTGTTGGTGACGAGAAGGCTCCTTTGCAGGCATTAATTTTCGATTCGGTATTTAATAGCTTCCGCGGTATCATTGCGTATTTCAAGATAACCAATGGAGTAATTCGTCAAGGAGATAAAGTGAAGTTCTTTAACACCGGGATGGAATATGTGGCCGACGAGGTCGGTGTCTTGAAGATGGACATGATACCCCGCAAGGAACTGCGTACTGGCGAGGTTGGATATATTATCAGTGGTATCAAGAACGCAAAGGAAGTCAAGGTGGGTGACACAATTACCCATATTCAGACTCCCTGCGACAAAGCTATTGAAGGTTTCCAGGAAGTAAAGCCGATGGTGTTTGCCGGTGTCTACCCAATAGACCCGACAGATTACGAGAACCTGCGTGCTTCGCTGGAGAAACTTCAGTTGAACGATGCCTCGCTGACCTTTACACCGGAGACATCCATTGCACTGGGCTTTGGCTTCAGATGTGGATTCTTAGGATTACTGCACATGGAGATTGTCCAGGAACGCTTAGACCGTGAATTCGACATGGATGTGATAACCACCGTTCCTAACGTAACCTATATGTGTTACACCAAACAGGGCGAGGAAAAGGAGGTGCATAATCCTTCCGGTCTGCCTGACCAGACGATGATCGACCATATTGAGGAGCCTTATATCAAGGCAAGCATCATTACGGCTGCCGATTACATTGGTCCTATCATGACGTTATGTCTCGATAAGCGCGGCGAGTTGATAGACCAGCAATACGTCAGTGGTAATCGTGTGGAGTTGCGCTTCATGCTACCGCTGGGCGAGATAGTTATCGACTTCTATGACAAGTTGAAGAGCATCTCCAAGGGCTATGCGTCCTTTGACTACCACATTGACTCTTTCCGCCCGTCGAAGCTGGCCAAATTAGATATCCTGCTGAATGGTGAACCTGTCGATGCGTTGTCTACGCTCACGCATCAGGACAATGCCGTAACCTTTGGCCGTCGCATGTGTGAGAAACTGAAAGAGCTCATACCGCGCCAGCAGTTCGATATTGCCATTCAGGCGGCTATCGGTGCTAAGATCATAGCGCGAGAGACGGTCAAGCAGGTACGTAAAGACGTGACTGCCAAATGCTATGGCGGTGACGTGAGTCGTAAACGTAAACTGTTAGAGAAACAGAAGCGCGGAAAGAAGCGTATGAAACAGATTGGCAATGTGGAGGTGCCCCAGAAAGCCTTCCTTGCCGTTCTAAAATTGGATTAAGAGAAGAAAATAATCAAACCTTTAACTATATTAATTTATCAAATAATGACTACAATCGGACTGACAACACGTGACGTGGCAAGAGAATTGGCCAGACGCTACAGTACAATGACTCACGAGGAGTTGGATGTGCTGGAGAGCATTCTGGTGCCTATGAAGTTTCCCAAAGGTGAGTTTATTTTAAAGGAAGGAGAGGTATGTACCAACATCTATTGGGTAGTAAAAGGATTGATTCGCCAGTTCTATTTTAAGAATGGAAAGGAACTGACGGAACATCTGGCTGCAGAGAATACCATCTGTATGAGCATCGAGAGTCTGTTCAAGGAACAGCCGAGTCATCAGCAGATACAGGCCATCGAACCGACAATCGTCTTTGCTATGCCTAAAGACAGGTTAGAGCATGAAGCCGTCAGAAATACCAATATTCAGATGTTGTATCGTAAAATACTGGAGGAATCGCTCATCCTGTCACAGATCAAGGCAGACATGTTGCGTTTCGAGTCGGCTCCGGAACGTTATGCAAAGTTGGTAAAACGTTCGCCTCAACTGGTACTCCGTACTCCATTGGTCTATATCGCCAGCTATCTGCAGATGACTCCGGAAACCCTGAGTCGTGTTCGTACTTCTGCCTTACTTGACGATAAATAACCGCGAACGGCGGTTCTGCCGCCTCTTTTTACTGTGAACGGCGGTTCAGCCGCCGTTACAATACACCGTAAAACGTAAACATATCAGGGAACGCATCCTTCAGTGCTGTCGGTTCCTCTTTGAATAGTCCGAACAGGGCGCTGCCTGAGCCAGACATGGCTGCATAGGTGGCGCCCAAGTCATAAAGCTTGGTCTTTACTGCCTTCAGTTCCGGATGCTGGACAAACACGCTGTCTTCAAAGTCGTTCACTAAATCTTCACGCCATGTTTCCACAGGCTGCATCACCACGTCTCGGCAGTTCTTGGCGGGATAGTGGGGATAGATGCGCGAAAAAGCCTCTTTGGTAGGTACGGGAATGTCGGGACGAACCACGCCAATGTACCATCCGGACAGATTGAATTCAATAGGTTCCAACTTCTCACCGATACCTTCCGCATAGCAGGGTTTGGAATAGATGAAGAAAGCGCAGTCGGCGCCCAGTCTTGCCGCATAGTTAGCCATCTGCTCGTTACTTAGTTGCAGTTCGAAAAGCTCGTTCAGCAACCGTATCATATAGCCGCAGTCGCTGCTGCCGCCCCCCATTCCGGCTTGCGTCGGGATGCCTTTCCACAGATGGACGTGTATTCGAGGCAGAGTAGGGAAGTCCTGTTTCAGCATCAGATAGGCTCGAACCACTAAGTTGCGCTGCTCGTCACCCTCTATGTGCATATTGGTAATCTTCAGGTCACAGTCTACGTCTGACGGGAATCCGTCACTCATCGGTACCACTTCCAGAGCATCCATAATGGGTACAGGATAGAATACAGTCTGCAAGTTGTGGTAGCCGTCGGGCCTTTTCTCAACGACATTCAGTCCTAAGTTGATTTTTGCAATGGGATAGGTAATCATTTTTTCCTTTTCAATTCGATAATATTCGGCAGTTTGCGCCATTTTCCTTTATGAGGCACCTTGATAGTGCTGCCTTTGCCTTGATTCAAAATGTAGATGGAGTCATTCTTGCGTTCCAGGGTAGCCGTCAGGTCCTCGCTGCCGAAGTCGTTGATAAGCTGCATGACGGCTTTCTTCTCGTTTTTAACTTCGCACGATGTGATGACCCAGCAGAAAGAGTTTCGCTCTTTGCCCAGATAGCCGGGCAATTCCCCATACAGCTCCTGACCAGGTACTGTAATGTTCTGGTCGTAGAAGTTAATGCGCATGTAGACCTCATATTCTTTATTATAAAGGTACGCGCGAAAGGAATCGTTGTTTTGTTGGGCATGCATGCTCAAAGAAACAATGGTCAACAGGGCGATGACAATGGCTTTCTTCATGTCTTATTCATATTTTGACGACAAAAGTACAAATATAAATCAATAATTCCGCATTTTATCGAAAAATATCTCGTTAAACATGCTGAAATTAGAAAAAATTAAGTAACTTTGCAGCGAATATACATGTATTAGTTCAAATGGGTAAAAATTTATTGAAACCTGATTATATCTTTGAGTCGAGTTGGGAAGTTTGTAACAAGGTAGGAGGTATCTATACCGTTCTTTCTACTCGTGCAAAGACTTTACAGGATAGAATGAAGGACCATATCATCTTTATCGGTCCTGATTTCTGGAAGGAAAAGGAGAGTCCCTATTTCAAAGAAGACAATTCGCTCTTTGCCCAGTGGCAATGGGAGGCTAAGGAAGATGGTCTTGCCGTTCGTGTCGGACGTTGGACGATTCCCGGTGAGCCTATCGCTATTTTGGTGGACTTCAATCCTTTCTTTGAGAAAAAAGACGAGATTTACACTGCATTGTGGGAAAACTACGGAGTTGACTCTCTGCATGCTTATGGCGACTATGACGAGGCTTCCATGTTCTCGTATGCAGCAGCACTGGTTGTTGAGAGCTTCTATAATCACAATTTAGAACCCCAGCAGAAGGTTATTTACCATGCTAACGAGTGGATGTGTGGGCTGGGTGCTCTTTACATCAACAGCAAATTGCCCCAGATTGGTACCATCTTCACGACTCATGCCACGAGCATCGGACGTTCTATTGCAGGAAACCAGAAACCATTGTACGACTATCTTTTCGCCTACAATGGTGACCAGATGGCCTGTGAGTTGAACATGCAGTCGAAGCACTCTATTGAGAAACAGACTGCTTTGCATGTCGACTGCTTTACGACGGTAAGTGATATTACAGCCAACGAGTGCAAGGAATTGCTTGACAAACCGGTCGATGTTGTGCTGCCTAACGGTTTTGACAATAGTTTCGTTCCCAAGGCTGCTACCTTTACCCGTAAGCGCCGTGCTGCCCGCAGGCGTTTGTTGCAGATTGCCAATGCTTTGTTGGGTGAACAGTTGGATGACGAGACACTCATCGTGTCAACCAGCGGTCGTTACGAGTTCCGCAACAAGGGTATCGATGTCTTTGTGGAAGCCATGAATCGTTTGTTGCGTGACCGCGACCTGAAGAAGAATGTAGTTGCCTTTATTGAGGTTCCAGGTTGGGTGGGAGAGCCCCGTAAGGATTTACAGGAACGTCTGAAGAATGGAGGCCAGTATGATACTCCGCTGGAAATCCCGCAGATTACTCACTGGCTGCACAATATGAGCCACGACAATGTGCTGGGTATGATGAAGTACTACGACATGCATAACCGTAAGGATGACAAGGTGAAAGTCATTTTCCTGCCTTGCTATCTGGATGGTAAGGATGGTATCGTGGATATGACCTACTACGATGTGGTGTTGGGCAATGACCTCTGCATCTATCCGTCATACTATGAGCCTTGGGGCTATACTCCGCTGGAGGCCGTGGCTTTCAAGGTGCCTTGCATCACGACAGACCTGGCAGGCTTTGGCCTCTGGGCCAACAAGGAGTTCGGTCACAATGGTGAGATTGAAGATGGCGTGAAGGTGATACACCGTACGGACTATAACTACTCTGAGGTGGCTGACACCATCAAGGATACGGTAGCTAAGTTCTCTACCATGACCGATAAGCAGATTGAAAGTTGTCGCAAGGCAGCTGGCGATTTGTCGAAGAAGGCACTCTGGAGCGAGTTCATCAAGTATTACTATGAAGCGTACGATATTGCCCTTCGCAAGGCTGAAGCCCGCAAATAATATTTGAATTAAATTTTGCAAATTGTATTATACTAAACAACAATTATGAAGATTAAAGCTGATTATGCAAATGCTCCCCAGTGGAAGGATTTGACTGTCAAGTCAAGTCTTCCCGAGCAACTGAAGTGTTTGGATGAGATTGCCCACAACATGTGGTGGGTATGGAACTTCGAGGCTCGTGACCTGTTCCGCGACCTTGACCCTGAAATTTATCATGACGTGAAGCATAATCCTGTCATGCTGCTGGAGCGTCTCACCTATGCGCGCAAGGAGCAGATTATGAAGGACAAGTCTCTGATGAAGCGTGTCAAGGATGTTTACGCCCAGTTCCGCGCTTACATGGACGTAAAGCCCGACAGCAAGCGTCCTTCAGTGGCTTACTTCTGCATGGAGTATGGTATCCACTCTGCTCTGAAGATCTATTCTGGTGGTCTGGGTATGCTGGCTGGTGACTATGTGAAGGAGGCTTCCGACTCTAATGTTGACATGTGTGCCGTTGGTTTCCTCTATCGTTTCGGCTACTTTACTCAGAGCCTGTCGATGGATGGTCAGCAGATTGCCAACTACGAGACTCAGAACTTCGGTTCTCTGCCCATTGAGCGTCAGCTCGATAGCGACGGCAATCCCATGGTCGTTGATGTACCCTACAACAACTACCAGGTTCACGCTTATGTTTGGCGTGTCAACGTTGGTCGTGTCAAGCTTTACCTGCTGGATACCGACAACGAGATGAACTCAGATTTCGACAAGCCCATCACTCACGCTCTGTACGGAGGTGACTGGGAGAACCGTCTGAAGCAGGAGATCCTGTTGGGTATCGGCGGTATGCTGCTGCTGAAGAAGCTGGGCATCAAGAAGGATATCTACCATTGCAACGAGGGTCACGCAGCACTGTGCAACCTGCAGCGTCTGTGCGACTACATCGAGGAGGACGGACTGACCTTCAACCAGGCTCTGGAGCTAGTTCGCGCCAGCGGTCTTTATACCGTTCACACTCCTGTTCCTGCCGGTCACGACTACTTCGATGAGGGTCTCTTCGGCAAGTACATGGGTGGCTATCCTCAGAAGTTGGGCATCTCTTGGGACGAATTCATCGGCATGGGTCGTACGAACCCCGACGACCACGGTGAGAAGTTCTGTATGTCTACCTTCGCTTGCAACACTTGCCAGGAAGTCAATGGTGTATCTTGGCTGCATGGTGAGGTGTCGAAGAAAATGTTCGCTCCCATCTGGAAGGGCTACTATCCCACTGAGAATCACGTGGGCTATGTCACCAATGGCGTTCACTTCCCCACATGGGCTGCTGCCGAGTGGCGCGCTCTCTATAGCAAGTACTTCGACAAGAATTTCATGAGCGACCAGTCTAACGAAGAAATTTGGCACGGTATCTATAACTGTCCTGATGAGGAGGTTTGGGCTACTCGCAAGGCACTGAAGGCAAAGTTGTTCGACTATATCGCTGTGCAGTTCCAGGAGACCTGGCTGAAGAATCAGGGTGATCCTCAGCGTGTAGTGAAACTGGTAGAGCGCCTGAACCCCAACTCACTGGTCATTGGCTTCTGCCGTCGTTTTGCTACTTACAAGCGTGCACACCTGCTGTTCACGGATTTGGATCGCCTCGACAAGATTGTCAACAACCCCGAGCGTCCAGTGATGTTCCTCTTCGCTGGTAAGGCACACCCCGCCGACGGTGCTGGACAGGGACTCATCAAGAAGATTTTCGAAATCAGCCAGATGCCTCAGTTCCAGGGTAAGATTATCTTCCTCGAGGACTATGACTTCATGTTGGCTCGTCGCCTTGTTTCGGGTGTCGATATCTGGATGAATACTCCTACACGTCCTCTCGAGGCTTCTGGTACATCAGGCGAGAAGGCCGAGATGAACGGTGTTGTCAACCTCTCCGTCAAGGACGGTTGGTGGCTGGAAGGCTATCGTGAGGGTGCCGGTTGGGCTCTTACCGAGAAGCGCACTTACCAGAATCAGGGCTATCAGGATCAGCTCGATGCCGCAACTATCTATGGTCTGCTGGAGAACGAGATTGTTCCTCTGTACTATGATAAGGATAAGAAGACTGGCATCTCCAAGGGTTGGATCAAGGTCGTTAAGAACTCGATTGCCAAGATTGCTCCTCATTACACGATGAAGCGTCAGCTCGACGACTATTATTCTAAGTTCTATGAGAAGCAGGCTAAGCGCTTCAAGGAATTGGCCAAGAACAACTATCGTCTGGCTAAGGACATCGCACAGTGGAAGGAAGCTGTTGCCGAGCGCTGGGATGCTATCAATGTCGTTAGTTGCGAGTGGGATTTCCCTGCAGCTGGTTGCGAGGCTGGTCAGGAGTACTCCATCAAGTATGTTATCAACGAGCAGGGCCTCGACGATGCCGTTGGTCTGGAGAAGGTCAACATATGCCTTGACAAGGACGGCAACGAGAAGGTCTACAATGTTGAGCCGCTGAAGATGATAGGTCACGATGGTAACAATTACACCTTCGAGGCTAAGCTGACACCACATCAGTTCGGTCAGTACAAGAGTGCTATCCGTATGTATCCGAAGAACAAGAACCTGCCTCACCGTCAGGACTTCTGCTACGTGAAGTGGTTGGAACTGCCTGCCATGTAATGTGTAGGTTATGACTATAAGAAAAGCCTCCCTGTTTGGGGAGGCCTTTTTTGTTCTCTTTGTTTGAACTTGATTATTATCTCTTGTCTATGAATTTGCAGTTCTTGTATTCTTCATGTGGAAACTCAAACAAATCATCGTCGATTCCGCCGACCTTAAACTGACTGATCTTAATGGTTGTATGGAAGATTCCCACCTTGATGCGGACGCTGACAGGATAGCGGTTATGCTTGTCCAGCAGACAACGTGCTTCCTTAATGCCCTTCACACCTTTCTTTGCCTTGAGCGTAATGTAGTAGCCTTCCTCAGAATCTTTGATGCTGTAAGTGTAGTTGTCTGGCTCAAACTTGAATTTGGTGGCGTATTTGTCGCGCTCATCGGAGTGCGCATCGTAGATGGTCACCGATTTCTTTTTCTTCTCATAGCGATAGTACGTCACATCATTATTCCATGCAATGTATTTCTCGTCCATGAACTTACTCTTCTTACCTTTGGTCCAGATGGTACCTTCTGTCTTATATATACCGATGATGTTCACCTTATAATGTAGGCGAGACCCCTGACTACCAAAAACCATCTTATATGTCTCATTGAACATACGCCTTGCCTGTTGAGCATTAGGCGTCTCTTTCTCCTGTGCTCCGATGGTAAGAGCCACGAAACTGATACCTATTAATAATAATAACTTTTTCATTTTGCGGTGCAAAGGTACGAATAAGCGTGCAAAATGCCAAATGAAATAAGTAATTTTTCATTTGCCCTCCATACTTTCATGCTAAAAAATTTGGCTGTTACGGAAAAATGTATTACCTTTGCACTCGCTTTTAGTAAAAGCAAGCGTTCTATGAAAGGCTGCCGATATGGCTCAGTTGGTAGAGCAACGCATTCGTAATGCGTGGGTCGCCGGTTCGAGTCCGGCTATCGGCTCACTTTCCCCGAGAGTCAGGATGCAAGTTCTGACTCTTTTCTTTTCCTCTTCAGGAGTGTCGTTTACCATACGATATTCGTCAGGCGGAATTAGCTCAGTTGGTAGAGCATTGGCTTCCCAAGCCGAGGGTCGCGGGTTCGAGTCCCGTATTCCGCTCAAAAAAGAAGAAAATAAGCAGGTGAGGTGAAAAAAGTCAGCGAAAAATTTGCAAGGTTCAAATAATTGTTGTACCTTTGCACCCGCAATCAAGGAGATAACCCCACGGTTTGCAGCTGAGACATCTGGAAGGATGGGTGAGTGGCTGAAACCAGCAGTTTGCTAAACTGCCGTACGGGTTCCCGTACCGGGGGTTC
>OCTW011538697.1_pt1 | contig 17648 bp, 9 predicted proteins | sample 1539671 | NCBI WGS metagenome assembly OCTW01 (sample SAMN02144230, study PRJEB22623) | gut metagenome | biome: sheep rumen | host: Ovis aries | place: New Zealand
TTGCTTTGAAAAAGAAAGCCGATAAAAGCATACGGCGAAGCAGATCGTTAGAGGCTTGCTTTGAAAAAGAAAGCCGATAAAAGAAAAGAATCGCCCAATGACAAAAAGGTAAATGACTAAACGCGGCTCCGCCGCACGAAACAAAATCGCCCTCAAAAGCGATTTTTTTTGCATATTTCGAAAAAAAACTGTACCTTTGCACCGCGATAAATCCCGGATACTATGAAACGAACATCGTACATACTGCATTTTTTCTGTATCAGTTTGTGTCTGTGCATGTTTTATTCATGTACTTCAAAAAGCGATGCCGAAGACCGGCTGTTGCGCGAGTTGGATGAGTGTATCAATATCCGTTCACAGTACCATTCTATCCGTGAAGACCGAATAGATTCGCTGCATAGCAGGTTGGCTGTTTGCCGGAATGACAGCGCTTGTTTTGAAGAATATGGCAGGCTGATAGAGGAATATAGATCCTACGATTTGGATAGCCAGCTCTATTATACGGAGCAACGCCTGCGTATAGCTAAAACACCTTTTGAAAAACAGGTGTCGCTCCTCAATTATTCAGAGGTGATGATCCGGAATGCCATGTTTCATGAAGCTTTGCTGTATATGGATTCCGCTCTCTTGGTGCCTCTTGATGGCGGATTATACCCCTATTATTACCATCTTCGTCGAACGCTCTATGGTTCAATGAGGGATTTTGCCGTTTCTTCTTATGAGCGGACAATATATGCCGGCTTGACGCAACAATACCGCGATTCCATGATGCATATTCATCCTGTAGGCTCATTCCTGCACGAGTTGGTGAGGGCGGATTACCTGTATGAAGAGCAACAATACGATAGCGCCCTGCATGTGCTGGACGCTTTTGAGCGGGCTAACCGCCTGGAGAAGCAGGGTGAAGAAGCCGTTTTTGCAGTTACCAGGGCGCAGATATACCGCGCCTTGGGGAATACGGAGAAAGAGAAACACTATCTCATTCTCTCATCCCTCGCGGATCTGAAAGGTGCCGTAAGAGAATATATATCGCTGAGAGATCTGGCTTTGTTGCTCTATAGAGAGGGCGATATAGACCGTGCCTTCCGTTATATGGACTGTGCGGTACAAGATGCTTCTGCCGGAAGTGCGCGCGTGCGTTCCATGGAAGTCGGAGTGACCTATCCGGTAGTGGAAAAAGCCTATCGCAGGCTCGTCTATCACCGCCAGATTACCCTTCTGGCATTATTGGCGAGTATTTTGGTAATCGTGATACTCCTGATAGGAACTATCCTTTATTTTATCCGTCAGCGGAAACGATTGACTGATTTGAACAACCGTCTGAATCAGAGTATTGCCCAGTTGCAGGAAAGCAACCAGATCAAAACGGTCTATGTAGGTCGTTATATGGAGATGAGTTCGCTGCTGATAGACCGTTTTGACGCATGGCGCAAAGAGCTGAAGACACTGGCTCATGACCGCAAATATGACAAAATTACCGCTGCACTCAACTCCCAGCGGTTCACCCAGGAGCAATTAGCCTCATTCTATCACGATTTCGATGAGGCATTCCTGGAGTTATTCCCGGATTTCGTATCGGATGTACAAGCATTGTTGGTCCCCGGGGCGGAACTGCGTATCAAGGACGGAGAGCGTCTTAATACCGACCTGCGCGTTTTGGCACTCATCCGTCTCGGTATCACGGACAGCAAACAGATATCGAGTTTTTTGCGCTACTCCATCTCCACTATATATAATAGCCGCACCCGCATGCGCAACCTTTATAATGGGGAAAGAGAGTTGTTTGAGGTGAAAATTGCAACTTTATAGCCGCTATTCTTACTACTTTTTAAGCCTGTTCCTGATTCTGCAAATCGCTGATTGTCTGCGATTTGGGCTTTTTCTTGTGCCCTAATGTACTACTTTTTGGCATACGGATATTGTGTGTTTGCCGGATTTGTAGTACCTTTGCACCGCAAAAGTTCAAAACTGCGTATTAACCCTATTTAATTTTACTATGAAATCTTACACGCGCATATCTGTTTGGCTGATAGGGATGCTCTTCCCTCTCAGCGCTATCGCACAGACTGCCATTAACGGTACAGTAACCGATGTGTCGGGCGAGCCGGTTATCGGCGCTACTGTCTTGCAGCAAGGCACGTCCAACGGAACAATCACGGATCTTGACGGTAATTTCAGCTTGCAGGCGCCGGAAGGCTCCATGTTGGAAATCAGCTATGTAGGCTATGCCTCGCAGACTCTCGCTGCCTCCGAAGGCATGAAAGTGGTGCTGAAGGAGGACACGGAGGTGCTGGAAGAAGTGGTCGTGGTAGGTTACGGAGTTCAGAAGAAAAGCGATCTGACGGGGTCTATTGCCCAAGTGAATGACAAGGATCTCCAAAAGATGCCAGCGCCCTCTTTAGGCGCGGCGCTCGAAGGACGGGCTGCCGGACTGCAGGTTACGGGATCCGGCGCGCCGGGAAGCAACGTGAGTCTCAATATCCGCGGTATCGGCAGTATCAATAACTCGCAGCCCCTCATTGTCATTGACGGTGTGCCTACCGATGTGCCGCTGAACATGATCAACATGGACGACGTGGCTTCCATTGATGTTCTCAAGGACGCTTCTGCTACTGCTATATACGGATCGCGCGGCGCGTACGGAGTAGTGATTATCACCACCAAGAAAGGCGAGAACGAGAAAGGGCATATCGCCCTCAAAGGTTCGTTCGGTTTTGATCAGATTCAGCGCACGCTTCCTTTGCTCAACGCGTCTCAGTTCGCCTCGCTTCATAATGAAATGATGTCGGCTGCAGGGCAGCCCCAATACACCGCCTACGCTGATCCTACTGTATTGGGTATCGGCACCGACTGGATGTCGCAAATATGGCAGTTCGCACCAACCCAGAACTACTCCCTCAGTTATTCGGGCGGTACCCAGAAATCCAATTTCTATGTCTCCGGGGCTTATTACGACCAGCGCGGTATCGTCAAAACAACGGATTATAAACGTATCACCCTTCAGTTCAATCATGATACCCAGCTCTTCAACTGGCTGCGGTTCGGGCATAAACTGAGCCTCAACCATGATATTAAATCCTCTGGAGAGTATAACCTCCAGAATACCATGCGCGCCCTGCCTACACAGCCTATTTACAACCCCGACGGCACATGGGCGGGCCCGGTAGGGCTGGCGATGTACGTAGGTGATATCACCAACCCGATAGGAAAAATGAATGAGAACACCAGCACTACCAAAGGCTACAACCTGCTGGGTAATATCTATGCCGAGATCAAACCTCTTGACTGGCTCATCTTCAAGACCACCTTTGGCATGCAAGTCATGTACTGGGACTCGGAGGGCTGGGCGCCTGCTTACGATTGGAAACCGATCGCGCAACCGGAGAGTCAGGTAACACGCCAGTTTGACAAATCCATCACTTGGCTCTGGGACAACACCTTGACATTCATCAAGACCTTTAAGGAAAAGCACTCCTTCTCCGCCATGATCGGCTCCTCCATGCAGGCGAATAACTACGAGTACATGAGCGGTGCGGTACAGGGATTTATCTCCGCAGAAGCGCGCCAACTGAGCAACGGTCTGCTTGAGCCGACACTAAGCGGCAACAAATCAGACTGGGCACTGCTCTCTTTCATGGGGCGTGTCACCTATGGGTATGACAACCGCTATCTACTGACTGCTACCTTCCGCGCCGATGGTTCCAGCCGGTTTGCCAAGAAAAACAGATGGGGCTATTTCCCCTCCGTAGCAATCGCATGGCGTATGAGCGAGGAGCATTGGTTTGAGAAAACGTTCGCTCTTTCTGATCTCAAACTCCGCGCCGGCTATGGTCTGACCGGTAACCAGGCCTCCGTAGGAAACTATGCCTATGCATCGCAGCTCCAGACGGTGCAGTATCTCTTTGGCGGAACTCAGGTAGCCGGGCTCGCTCCGTGGGTCTTGCCCAACCCCAATGTGCGGTGGGAGACCGTGGAGCAGTACAACGTAGGTATCGATCTGGCTCTCCTGAACCAGCGCCTACATGCCACCATCGACGGATATATCAAAAATACCAACGATATGCTGGTGCCTATGTCCGTGCCTATCAGCAGCGGTTATTCCGACGAGGCGGTTCCGAGCATCAATGCCGGAAGAATGAGAAACATGGGTATCGAGCTCAGCCTCAATAGCATGAATATCAAGAAAACCAATTTCACCTGGACCACCACCGTCAATGTGGCATACAACCACAACCGTATCCTCTCTCTCAACGACGATGTGCCGATGTATTTCGACTGCAATATTCATAAGGTGGGATACCCCGTAGCAGCGTTCTACGGATATGTGACCGATGGCATCTTCCAGACCCAGGAAGAGATAGACGCCCATGCAGTCCAGACAATAGGTTCGGACACTTATACCTCTACCCAACCGGGCGACATCCGCTTCAAGGATCTGAATAACGACGGGGTGATCAATGAGGACGACCGGACAATTCTCGGTTCGCCGACCCCCTCTTGGACTTTCTCTATGAACAACCGGTTTGAGTTTTACGGCGTAGATATAGAGATATATCTCCAGGGTGCTGCGGGAAACAAGATTTACAACGGAAACAGGGCGACACTCGAAGCTATGTCCGTCGCCCAGAACCAGATGATCACCGTGCTTGACCGCTGGCGTCCTGATTATCACTCCACCACCATGCCGCGTGCGGTCTTCTCGGATCCCAATAAGAACAACCGTACCTCCGACCGCTTCTTGGAGTCGGGAGACTATCTGCGTCTTAAAAATATCACGATAGGTTATACCTTGCCCAAACACCTGACCAAGAAAGCCCTGATGGAAGAAGTACGGTTCTCTTTCTCCGCCCAGAACCTCTATACCTTAACCCGCTACACAGGCCTCGATCCGGAGGTAGGCGGATCCGGCATTGATAGCAACGTCTATCCTATCACGCGTAATTTTACTTTCGGACTTAACATAATGTTCTAATGCTATGAAAACAAAATATCTTACAGCAACTGAGAGTTGCAGTCTTACAGCAATGCGGTCCTACAGGCTGTTCATAGCCGGTCTTATAGCGTTAGCGGTCTCTGCTTGTAATTTCCTCGACCGTAAGCCATGGGACTCTGTGGATACTACCAACGGATTCCTGACCGAAGCCGATGCCATTGCTGCCGTGAACGCCTGTTATCAGCCACTCCAGTGGCCTAAACTGTACAACATGCGTATCTGGACACTGGATATCATCGCCGGCGAGAGTGAAGTAGGAGCCGGCGGCGGAACCGATGGGCTTGAGACCGTGGAGATGGCTAATTTTATAGCCAGTTCCGACAATTTTGCCGCCTTGGACTTATGGAGAGGGCCTTCTCCCGGTATCCTGAGGTGTAACTTTGTGCTGGCTAATGTGCCGCAAATGGAAATCGACAATGACCTGAAGGCACGCCTTTTAGGCGAAGCACGTTTCCTGCGCGCGCATTACTATTTTATATTAGTGCGTCTGTTTGGCGGCGTGCCGATGCCCACCGAACCTCTCACTGCGGATAGCGAACTGAAAATGCCGCGTGCTTCTGCGGACGAGGTCTATACACTCATTATAGAGGATCTCAAGCAAGCGATCGCCCTTCTGCCTACGCGTAGCAAATACGGCAGCAAGGATATAGGTCGTGCCACGAAAGAGGCGGCAATGGCGGAGCTGGCGCGAGTCTATCTGACCTACAACCCCGGTCCTGCTAACTACAGCGAAGTGGTGCGACTCTGTACGGAGATTGGAGATATGGGTTATCAGCTGGCACCAAACTATGCCGATAATTACAACCCAGCCCGTCAGAACGGCGTGGAATCAATCTTTGAGGTGCAGTATTACGGTAAAACGAACAAGGATTTCTGGTCAAACGAGAATCAGGCCTCTTGGATCAGTACCTATCAAGGACCGCGTAACTCAGGCATGGCAGCCGGGTGCTATGGATGGAACCAGCCTACGCAGGAGTTTGTCAGCCAGTACGAACCCGGAGACCTGCGGAAAGATATCACCATCTTTTATACCGGTTGTCCTACTTTCGATGGTTATACCTATTCCGGCACATGGTCCACTACGGGCTATAATGTCCGTAAGTTCCTGTTGACCAAGGCGCAGTCGCCGGACTACAATACCTCCAACCAGAACTGGATCGTTACCCGGTACGCCGATGTGCTGCTCATGAAAGCCGAAGCGCTCAATGAGTTAGGGCGTACCACGGAAGCGGAGGAGCCGCTCTACCAGGTGCGCAAGCGCGCCGGACTGACGAGCCGCGCGCAGATAGAGGGACTCTCGCAAGCACAGATGAGGGAGAAAATCATCCATGAGCGCCGGGTGGAACTCGCCTTTGAGGGACACCGGTGGTTTGATATGCTGCGATATCCCGATAACTACGCACTCACTTTCCTGCATTCCATCGGCAAGACGGCTGCGACAACGAAGCATCTGCTTTTCCCGATCCCTATGCAGGAGCGGGAAGCCAATAATCTGTTAACTCAAAACCCCGGTTGGTAATATGAAAAAGAATCTTTCTACTTTGAGCGCAAGCGGTCTTTTGTCTTTGAGCGTAGCGGTCTTTATTCTTTTAGCCGCAGGCGGTCTAACCTCCTGTGAGAAACCGGCAGAGCCGGTTGCGGAGAAAGAACTGGCGCTCACGCTGTCAACAGACTCTGTTTTCTGTCTGCCGGTGTATAGGGATCTGGCGGCGTTGGAGATGTCCTGGACTCCCGGTACCAATCATGGTACAGGGTCTGCCATCGCTTATACGCTGGAGATGGACAGAGAGGGTAATAATTTCGCTGACGGTCTGAAATGGGAGATCGGGCGAACTGCCAATAGAACGATGGTATTCAGCCACCGGCAATTAGCCGATACGCTTTATCTTACCTATCCGGAGGTGAAGGAGGGCGAGTATGTGGTGTTCGACTGCCGTGTCCGGGCGCAAGTGGTGCAGACCGGTGAGGAACAAGTATCGCCTGTCGTGAAGGTGGCCATCGCATGGAATGCCACGATGATGACCGATCTCTACCTCGTGGGGGACGCCACCCCGCACGGCTGGGATCTGGCACGGGCTACGGCGATGGTCATGGACATGACGAACTTCACTACCTTCTCTTGGAGCGGAACGATGCACAAAGGCGAGTTCAAACTGATGACGACCACGAAGGACTGGTTCCCTTGTTTCGTCAAGGATTCGACGGATGACAGCAAGATGGTCTATCGCGACTCCGAGGAGCGCTATCCCGACTTCAAATGGACTATCGCCAAGACCGGAAACTACCGCATCACCGCCGATGTAGAGGCACTGACCATCGAGATCGCCTATCTCGGAGGCGAAGCCTACAGCCACATCTATATGATCGGCGACGCTGCACCCGGAGGGTGGAGCTGGGACAACCTGACGGAGATGCAGCACCCCGAAACAGGTATCTTTACCTATGAGGGTCATCTGAATACGGGGCAGATCAAGTTCCCTACGGAGATCCGCTCCGACTGGTCCGGAGAGATGCTATATGCGCCTGTGCCGGACTGCGCCCCTGCGGAAAACGGTACCTTTGACGCACACGCCGGAGACCCCGATAACAAATGGCTCATCCCCGAGAGCGGAGAATGGTCTATACGAATTAACATCAATGACACCACCATAAGTTTTACTAAATTATGAAATCCATATCTTATAGTCCGAAGGACGGTCTTGCCGCAAAGCGGTCTTACAGGCTGCTTGCAGCCGGTCTTACAGCGTTAGCGGTCAGTGCTTTCGCACTCCCTGCCTGCAACTCCATCGCGCCGGTGAATGACCCGATTACCTACGGCGAGAGTTATATCCCCTATCTCCTCTCTTCCGACATGGCGGCCTATAAACCGGGAGAGGCGGTCATGCTGTCCATCAATTCGTTGCCTGAGGAGGCGGTAACCGTGCGTTATTCCTATCTCGGACAAGTAATCAAGGAGGAGCCCGTGACTGCCAGGTCATGGACATGGCAACCTCCGGCGGACGATTTCCGCGGATATATGGCTTCTCTCTATATGTCCGTATCCGGACGCGACTCTGTGGTAGCCTCTATCGGGATTGATGTGTCGTCCGAACCGAGCCGCTTCCCCCGAAACGGCTTCCTCTCGTCCTACGGCAGCATGTCCGAGAGCGAGATCAGAACCGTCCTGGACGACCTCAACAGATATCATATCAACTATGTCCAGTTCCAGGACTGGCATTGGAAACACCATCACCCGCTGGCGGGATCGGCTACGCAACCGATGGATAGCTGGACGGATATCATCTCCCGTAATTGCTATCGTACCACGGTGCAATCCTATATCGACGGCGCGCATAAACGCGGGATGCTGACCCTTTTCTATAACTTGGGGTACGGATGTCTGGAGGACTTTGCCTCGGACGATGTGAGCCGCGAGTGGCTGCTCTATACCGACCGTAACCATACGAAGATCGACAACCATCCCTTGGGCTCGCCTTTCAAGAGCGCCATCTATCTGGCGGACATGCATAAGGAGGGTTGGCGCGATTACCTGCGCGCCCGCAACGACGAGGTCTATGCTATCTTTGATTTCGACGGATGGCAGATAGACCAACTCGGCGCCCGCCCCGCTACCGTCTATGATTATGAGGGCAATGAGGTGGATGTACAAGCCGCTTTCGGCTCTTTTATCGCCAACGAGAAAGCTGCGCAACCGTCCAAACGGATTGTCATGAACGCCGTCGGTCAGTACGGCCAGCAGGGACAGATAGCTTCCGCTCCCGTCGATTTCTGCTACACCGAGGTATGGGACCACTCGAACACAAACGGCTATTCGATCTTCTCGGATATCATCACCAACAACGCCTCTTGGTCTTCCGGCAAACAGACGGTGCTGGCTGCCTATCTCAACTATAACCACGGCCAGAAGGGGCGCGGCTATTTCAATACACCCGGCATCCTGATGGCTACGGCAGCTGCTTCGGCTTGGGGCGGTACCATCCTGCAGATGGGAGAGCACATGCTCTGCCATGAGTATTTCCCCGATGACAACCTGACAATGACAGGCGAACTCAAACGGGCATTGGTCCGCTATTATGATTTCGCGGTGGCATACGAGAACCTGCTGCGGCCGGATGCGCCTGCCACCGGCATTAACAGCGATTGGTACGGCGTGGATATCACCAGTCCGCACGACAGTTGCGTCTTCAATCAATGGGGACCCCAACTCAATCAGATCGCTACGGTGGGCCGCCATGTCGGCGCACGCGACGTCATTCACCTGCTATCATACCGAAATGCCACTCATCTTGACTGGTGCGACTCCGAGGGAGATCAAGCGCCGCAAAGTTTGCTGAGGAATATACCCATCACCTTTGCAACCGGCAAACAGCCCGCGCGTATATGGGTCGCTACTCCCGATGACCGGCATGGAGATGCGCAGGAGGTTGATTTCGTGTATGCCGGAGGACAAGTCACTATGACTCTTCCTGCGCTCCGGTATTGGACAATGATAGTAATTGAGTATTAAAAATTTAATTAGGTTTATGAATAACACATTTTACAGCGCTCTGCGCGGTCTTACAGCTAAGCGGTCTTACAGGCTCTTAGCCGGTCTTATAGCACTATGTGCGGTCATGACGCCATGTTCCATGGCTGCCATAGAAAAAGTTGAGTCTCCGTCGCTGAACCTCACCGCCTACTTCGATGTGCAAGAGGGCAGACCCGTTTATTGGTTGCTTCACAAGGGCGACACCGTGATTCGGCCATCCTATCTGGGTCTCGCCCTTCGTGGCGAACACTCCCGTGGTGATTTCAACGATTATAAAGAGGAATCTTCTCCCTCCCTTGAGGGGCGGGGCGGGGAGGGGTTACTCTCCGGCTTTGTAATGACCGGATCCGAGCGTTTTATCCATGACGACTGGTGGACACCCGTCTGGGGAGAGGAACGACGCATACATAATTCCTATCATGAGATGCTCATCACCCTCCGCCAACCCGCCAAAGACCGCTACATCCAGATACAGTTCCGGCTCTATGACGACGGACTCGGTTTCCGCTATATCTTCCCCCAGCAGAAAAACCTCAACTATTTCGTCATTGAGGAGGAGCAGACGGAGTTCGCCCTCCCCGGTGATATTACCGCCTATTGGATACCCGGCGACTACGACACCCAGGAATACGAATACACCCGCTCCAAACTCAGCGAGATACGGGCTATCCAAGAGAAAACCAACAAGGCGAATCTCTCTACTACCACTTTCTCCACTACAGGCGTGCAAACACCCGTTTTGTTTAAGGTTCAAGGGGACAAGGTACAGAGTACCAAGGATCATACCCTCTGGCTCAATATCCACGAGGCAGCATTGGTGAACTACTCCTGCATGCACCTCAACCTGGATGACAAGTCATTTATCTTCCGCTCGCATCTCACCCCGGACATCGACGGTACAAAGGGACATATCCAGACCGACGCCGTCAGCCCGTGGCGCGTCATCATGGTCGGAGAAACGGCGAAAGACATCCTTGCCTCCCGTATTGTGCTCAATCTCAACGAGCCGTGCAAGATAGAGGACACCTCGTGGATCAAACCGATGAAATACGTCGGCGTCTGGTGGGAGATGATTGCCGGCATGAGAGACTGGTCCTACACTTGGGATTTCCCCTCTATCCATATCGGCCAGACAGACTACTCCAAAGCCAAACCGCACGGCCGCCATGGCGCTACCACTGCGAACGTGAAAAGATATATCGATTTCGCGGCTAAGTACGGCTTTGACGGCGTGCTCGTTGAGGGTTGGAATATCGGTTGGGAAGACTGGTTCGGAAATGAAAAGGATTTCGTTTATGACTTTGTCACTCCTTACCCCGATTTCGATGTAGAGGCTATCCATGACTATGCAAAATCCAAGGGTGTGAAGATGATCATGCACCATGAGACATCCGGTGCTATCCGTAATTACGAGCGATGGCTCGACACGGCGTACCAGTTTATGAACAAATACGAATACCCGGCTGTCAAATCCGGATATGTGGGCAATCTGCTGCCCAAGGGCGAACGCCATTACTCCCAATGGATGAACAACCACTATCTGTACTGCGTGGAGAAGGCCGCCAAATACCGGATCATGGTCAATGCCCATGAGGCGGTTCGGCCGACCGGTCTGTGCCGCACATGGCCCAACCTCATCTGTAACGAGTCCGCGCAGGGTACCGAATACCAGGCGTTCGGCGGCTCCGCACCCAACCATACCACCATGCTCCCCTTCACACGACTCATCGGCGGACCGATGGACTATACACCCGGTATCTTCGAGAATGATATCCACAAGCTCAACCCCAATTCCAACTCCTGGTGCAATACGACCCTCTGCAACCAGCTCTCGCTCTATGTCACCCTCTACAGCCCCCTCCAGATGGCGGCGGATCTGCCGGATAACTACGAGCGATTCCTTGACGCTTTCCAATTCATCGTCGATGTGCCGGTCGAGTGGGACCAACCCTATTATCTGGAGGCGGAACCCTACGAGTATGTCACTATCGCCCGCAAACAGAAAGATACCGACGCTTGGTTTATCGGTTCCACCAACGGCTATAAACCGCGAACTGCTCTCATCGACCTCTCTTTCCTGCCCGACGGACGCAAATATACGGCTACCATCTATGCCGACGCCAAGAATGCACACTATAAGTCCAACCCGCAGGCATATACCATCACCACCAAAACGGTAACCTCCAAAACCAAACTCAAACTCTTCACCGCTGCCGGTGGAGGTTGTGCAATCAAGATCGTACCGAAACAATAGATAATTAACCCTTTTTATTAACTATTTTAAAAATCATTGTATTATGAAAAAGATTTACTCTTTGCTCGTAGCACTGATGGCTGTATCGGCTCTCTCTGCTAAAACCGTTTACCTCCAAGCCAATGACGATTGGAAGTCCTTCGGGGCAGTCTTCTTTGTCCATTCATGGGGAGGAGCCGCGGATGCGGACGCCAAGTTAGCCGCCGTAGAAGGCGAGGATTATCTCTTCTCAGCCGAAATTCCCGATGACAACAACAACCTCCTTTTTGTCCGTGCACAAGGCGAAAGCGAGTCCATCCCATGGGAAAGCGAAAACCTGTGGACCAAAACAGGAGATCTCGAAATCCCGGATGGAAAAGACTGCTACTATCTGGTAGGTTGGACGGATGGAGCATGGCTGATACATGGCGAAAGACCGGCTGTCTCTATCGTAGGTAATTTCGCAGGTGACGAATCATGGGGTTCCGGTGCACACCCGATGACCATTGCGGAAGACAAAGCAAGCGCAAGCGTGACTTTCGCCCTGGAGGCAGGAACCTATGAGATGAAAGTATGGCTCGAAGGCTTCTATCTCAGCCTCAACGGTGAAGGAGAGACTCTCTTTGGACTCCATCGTGACTGGGATCATGCGGATAATGTCAATATCGTGAATGAAGGCCGTAACTTCGCTCTCACCGCCGACCAAGCCGGTGACTATACCTTCACATGGACATTCGCAAGTCAGAACTTGGTGGTATCCTTCCCGGAACTTCCTTCGGCGGTGGAGAATATCCAGGCTGAAGGCAAATCGGTTAAACGCATTGTGGACGGGCAACTGATCATCATCCGTGACGGCAAGACCTTCAACGTCCTCGGCGCTGAAGTGAAATAAATCTTTAGGGCTTAGCCCTATACCGGCCCTGCGGGATTGGTTTCCCGCAGGGTTACTAAATGATTTTAATCCAAAATAGTATGAAAACGCAACTGAATTTCTCTAACCGAACCGCGAATACCGTCAAAATCTTTACCATCGCTACACTCCTGCTAACCGTAGGACTAGGAAATGCGTGGGCGTCAAATGCACACCATTGTCTTATAGGAGAACCTATCGAAACCTGGAAGACTACTGATAATTGGAGTAAAAGTTATGAGGAGTTCGCTTTAACTTCACCGGCAAACACAAATTGGGATGAGTTTTGTATATACATGTGGGTGGAGACAAATCAGACATTTGCATTCAACAACCATTTTTTCAATCCTGGAGACGCAAAACAAGTTGGACCGAGTAGTGACCAAGCTATAATTAACAAAGATGGTGGAACGGGAGTAGGGGTTGCTACGGATGGTACAACCAATGCGTGGAAATATACCGGTGCTACAGGCTTGGTTAAAATATGTGCAGCGCAATCATCTGGTGACAATAGTCAGGGCGAATGGAAACCCTACGTATGGGTTGAGGAAGCCAAGGAAATAGAAATTCTTAAAGGGAATAAGATCATGTTCTATTTCGGTATGACAACCTCTTGGAATGAAAATTGGAATGTATTGCGCACATCCAATACAACAGAAAAAACAGCAGACCAGCAATACCACCGGTTACCGGAGAGTAAATGTTCTTCTTGGATTTCCGTGGCTTATGTCAGTCCGGCGCAATATTATGTTGGAAAAACGGGATGGGCAGGAGTGCAAATGGAATCAACTGCGGAAGCTGGATGTCTGTATTCTGTCTACAATGACGGTAGCGATAAAATATATAAGAATGTGGTGGCAGAAGGCGGCGCTATACCTCATTTCTCAACAACAATGGTCAATAAAACGGTCGGTACGACAGATTCCGAAATAGCAGCAACGGCTGAAACTTCTATTTATGGAAATGAGCAGGTTCTTTTCTATTACTACACCACGGACGGAGGAACGACATTCACGAAATTTGATCCTTCAGACATCAGCTCTCTTGCGGTGGGCGTTTATACCGTATATGCCCTCGGCTGGGACGGACATATCTTGGTTCGGAGCGATAATAGTGTGACGCTTAACGTAGGCGTAGCGATTTCATTAAACGCCAACGGAGGCACGGACGGTGATGTAACTTCCGTATTTGCTACTTCCGGAGCCGCTGCAAGCACCGGAAATATAGCTGCCGCATCATTGCCTACCAAAACCGGCTATACCTTTAACGGCTTTTGGACATCGGGAGGAACAGAGGTGATAGATGAAGCCGGCGAGTGGATAGCGGATGTATCCGGATATACAGACGATAGCGGTAATTGGACGTGCTCGGCGGCTTCTACTCTCTATGCCCATTGGACTCCCAAAACCTATACCGTCACGCTGGAAGGAATGGAGGCGGATTCGAGTGATCCAATATCGGTAAACGTAACCTACGATGCTGTATTGGCCCAAGTTACTCCGCATACGAAAGCGCATTATGATTTTCTCGGCTATTGGACGAGTGATGATTTAGGCACTACACTGGAGGACCAACTCATCGACGCGAACGGCAACTGGATTCCGGACGTTCCAGGCTATACCGGCAACGACGGTAATAGTCACGCTACTTGGATACGCGATGATATAGATATATCTCTCTTCGCCGACTGGACGGAGCATGCATATACTATAACGACCTCGGTATCCCCTGCCGGAGCAGGGACGCTCTCTTGTGGCTCTTCTATTGAAGCCCATTGGGTAACTCCGACATCCACTATTACCGCAACGGCTAACCCTGCTTGGAAATTTGTCAGATGGGAGTATAGCACCAACGTAGGACCGGTGGAGGGGACAGGAGGCAATAATACCGTACAAATAAAAGCCTCTGTCGATGGCACCCTCACCGCGGTCTTTGAACCACGGTTCTGTTTGGTCGGGTCTATATGGAATGATTCCGGCAACGGCGGCATGCCCGGGTGGTCGGTCTATACTGCCGATTTCACGGTCAATAGTTATACGGACTTGAATACCATGAACTTGACTTGTGTCCGGTCGCTGGACCCGAATAAGACCTACAAGTTTGAGGTGCATGACAAAGTAAAAGGACAAAATCTCGGATTTGCAACAGGCGGTACCTATATAGGAAACCAATCTTTGCTTTTCAATACGCAGAATGAAGATGTGCTATTGCGTGTGAACGGGTATGGACCGTGTACGTTCACTATTTCTTCTTTGACCTCCGGCGATCTGTACCCGACCGTTTCAGTCGCTATTCCGCCTTCGCATCTGTTGAACCTCTCATGGGCGAATGTACGGCTCAACGGCGATTGGTACAAAACAAGCGATGAGACGGGAGGTACCGTCAGCGCACAAACGACTGAGAGCGAACACCATTTCGCTATTCATAATGGCGAGTATGTTGCGCATGGCGGAGCAATCACTTATACCGCTACGCCGGCAACGGGCTATTCGTTCGAGGGATGGTATAATAGCGACTATACTTATCAGTTCAGCACTACGAATCCTTATACCTCTTACAATATATCAGTTGATGAAAATGTAGAAGCCAAGTTCGTGGAGAAAGCCACTACCGTCACCCTTTCCAACGACGGGCACGGGCATGTGGAGACAGGCGGTGTGACGGCGGCAAGCACCACCGTCGGTGTCACCACCCACCGCGAGCTGACCGCTGTGCCCGATGAGGGATATAAATTCAATAGTTGGACCAAAGTCTCAGGGGATGACATAACCCTTTCTTCTACTTCTGAGAATCCGACAACCCTTTCCGGCAATGGAGCCGGTGCCTCTTCCGGGCAGGAGGTACGAGCCAACTTCACTTACCGCTACTCAATCAAAGGAACAATGAATGGCGAGCATTGGAAAACAGATCATTTCATTGCCAATATAGAGACTATCGGTGGAAAAGTCATCGGTTATGTGGACATAGATCTGCCCGCCAATACTTCCTATGAGTTTGCTATTTACGACATGATAACCGGAGGCTGGTACAAAAACGGTTCCACCGAAGTCTTTTACATGACCAACGGCAACAGCCATAACTGGCAGTTTGGTGATCCCTCAACATTGCCTTATAACTGCGGTATCACAACCGCCGGAGCGGGAACATACCGCTTTACCTGGAATATAACGGACAAAAAGATGACCGTCACCTATCCCAATTTCGTTATCTACCGCACGGGCGACAAGGCGGAAGACCCGCGGGCTCAAAACACAGACGTTGAGTCCTACGCCGGAGGAACGATAGAGCAAGCGATCGAGTACCGCATGAAGGTGCATACGCTGGACGAGTGGACTACCCTCTGCCTGCCGTTTACCGTCAGTGCCGTCAAGGTATGGGATGACGGGGACAACCGATACTATGACATCGTGCCTTTCTACCGTACCGACGGTAATTTCTACACCGGACATTATATCATCCGCACGCCGGAAACGGTTACAAACTATGCCATAGAGACCTTCGAGGAGAACTGGCTGGATCCTGAAAGCCCAACCGGCTACCTGCCGTCTGCGAACACTCCCTATATCATCCAATGGCATGACCCGTATTTCTCAGGCAAATACATCTCTTTCTTCAGCCCGACCGGACAGCTCATACCGACTGACTTCTCCGCCGGCTCTGCCCCTTCGGCGGACGATGTGGTCAATATCTATGGCAATAATACGATGCAAAGCGGTACGGTAAGGGATGCTTATCTGTTGGAGCCTGATTACGGTCCCTCCGGCGCATGGTTGCGTGAGGCGGCTGTCGGCACGGATCGTACGGTGCTGCCCTTCGAATGTTTCATTCGGGCTAATGAAGCTACTACGACCCGGTACCGGATTCTACGGCGCGGCGCTACACCCGATGATACACCTACCGGATGGGAAGTGGTTATGGATAGCGAACCGATGACCGCGATCACCGTTTATACCCTCACCGGCATTCCTGTCGCCCGCTATGACGGCTGCTCTTTCGCAGAAGCGGCACGACGGTTGAATGCGGAGCAAGCCGGCGGCGTCTATATCCTGAGGTCTGAAAACGAGAGTGTCAAACTAATGATAGGAGGACAGTAATATGAAACGCTTTCTGGCTATTATGGCGAGTGCCCTCTGCGTATCGCTTTATGCCGTGGAATACTCGCCTTTTGTACCGCATACGCAGGCTCCGATGACGGACATGCGGTCGGTCAACAACAATGCGTATATGTCTTCCGGCAGCACATACAGCCCTGCCGTCTATGAGGTCGGAGCATGCAATGTAGGCACCACTTCTCCTGCTATGGGACCTCGCAAAGCGCCGCCAGTGACAGGCGGTGAATCGACATACGATCCCAATAACCCGCAGTTTGCGCCTCTTACCGATGCACTGCTCCCTTTGCTCCTTTTAGCCTTGGGATACGGGGTGTTATTTCTTCCTAAAAAGAAAACAGGCAACTAAGACAGAAATATAACCTAACTTAACTGTGTGCTCATGGAACATACAGCCTCCGCAGCGCGTGAGCGTAGCGGAGGCATTTTGTGTCTATAGGCAGAGTCCGCAGGGTATGGTGCCCGCGGTTTTTCCTGCCCCTTAGACATAATGTACACCGAATTGGATCTATTCTTGCTGGACGCAGCCAAGGGCTATGTCCGGTCGCTCTCTGACGAGCAGTTTCTGGCACTCACTTGCGATCATTCTTCTCTTTTAGCCGGATTGGTGAGACTCGTTCGCAACCAGTCTTCGGCACGCGGTATTGATCCGACTGCCAATACCGCCAAAACCTTCCGGCTTTCCACGCGGCAAATACGGAATATTTTGAAAAAAACATGATTTTCTGCAAAAGCGGAAATTTATTTCCGTACCCTTTGTGATAAAAGCAGTAATTTTGTCGCCGGAAAAAAGAAAGCCGATAAAAGCATACGGCGAAGCAGATCGTTAGAGGCTTGCTTTGAAAAAGAAAGCCGATAAAAGCATACGGCGAAGC
>OCTW011534370.1_pt1 | contig 17646 bp, 28 predicted proteins | sample 1539671 | NCBI WGS metagenome assembly OCTW01 (sample SAMN02144230, study PRJEB22623) | gut metagenome | biome: sheep rumen | host: Ovis aries | place: New Zealand
GTAAAAATTCATCCTTTGTAATAAAGAATTTATTATTATTTTGTATATTAATTTCAGCTTGCATTTGCCTTTTTTGTCCTACATTTCTTACATATACTATAATATTTATTTTTTCCTCCATTGCGAGAAAAGAAAAAAGGATGTGCTAATTTAACTTTCCCGCACTTAGAGCATTTTTTCCATTCGCTCTTTACAACATTAGTGTGATACCAAATGATGTAATTCTCTTGAGCTTGCGCCGCAATCATTTTTGGGATACGCTGTTTCCAAAGAGTTGACCAATATTGGTCTGTATGAGTAACGCCATACTTTTGTTTCATCTTTGCGTTGATTTCTTCGTTTGTGTATTTGGCGATTTTCCAATAGAAGAGATCTAAAAATATTGGATGCGGCCGCAGCGTTTGATCGATGAGCGCATCTAGTTCATCTAAAATCCAGTATAAATCGGATTGAAACTGCCCTTCAAGCTGATTTTTTAAGGGTTGATAATATTTCAAAAGAAGGGCCACATGCTCTGGTCGAAAAACAGAGATGAGCGCATCAGAGTGCGGGATTCCGTCTTCGTCAAAAGTTATATGTTCAGAGATTGTTAAAGTTTGATCCACTACAGGTTTAACTCTAAGAGTGTTGCTTTGAGAAGCTTTAATGGCATAAATCTCTTGATATGTTTCAATTATTTGAGATTTTATTGCGAATTTTTGCTTGCCGACTGCGGTCTGTAGTTGTTTCTTATACTGTTCAATATTAGAGAAAAGAGGTTTTAAAAGAGGATTTTGTTTGTCTTCTTCTGTTAACTTCTCTTTTGGATCTAGAAATTGATTTTTATTTGTGTTGATAAGATTGTAGATTTTATCTTCCCCAGTTTCTAAAGAAGACATGATTTGCTCAAGAGAAACTTGTCTTTTATCAATAGTCATTGCTCTATTGGTTGTTTCAATTGGGTATTCTTCTTTTCGTTGCTGCTTTGTTGTATCCTTTTCTGTAACAAAAAGAAGGTAATTGCTAATAGTAGTAAGAGAAGATTTTTGCGGAACGGTATTTTTTAAAATATTTTTTACATATTCATTGCGTTCTTCAGGTGTCTTAAGGGAGTAATCTAAAAACAAGAGCTACCTCCTTTCTTTTTATATCATTTTTGTAAGTAATATAAATATAACATAGAAAAAAATTTTTGTCAAGAATATTTGCATATTTTTTTAAAAAAATGCGTAAATATCTTTTAAAAATTTTTGTACGTAAATATATTTTTAAAAATTCCCTTTGTGTGTATAAATGTCAATTTTAAAAATTTCCTCTGTGTGTGTAATTTAAAATTTTCCTCTGTGTGTGTAAATGCCGTGGCGAAGATCTTTTTACAAAAATTTTTTCTTTTTTTCCCATAATACACCCCCTCTTCTATCTTAAACCTTTATTTTGCTTTTAAGGTAAACATTGTTGTTGAAAAATAATTGGCAAATACAACAACACTATAGCCCCTTAGTCTCTGTAAAATTTTGTCGCTTACATGACCACCCCACCTTTCGTGCTTACGGCTGCTATAGCCTTGGCCCTAGCCCTAGTTCTAGCTGATTGGTCAAGCCTTGCCCGCAGACGATAGAAACCGCTTCGTTCGTCTGCTCCATGAACGAAGCGTAAAATGGTTTAAGAATACAAGAAGGGCAAAAAGAATCTCGTAATTCCAATAGCTTTCTCTTTTAATCTTTCCTAAAAGTATCATTAAAAAATTTTTATTTCTAACTTTTATTTTTATTTTTACATTAAGTAAATTTTATTCTTTAAACAAAAAATCCCCGATTAAAACTTAAATTAAGTTTAATCAGGGATTTAAACAAAAAAAATCAATTTATTATTAAATTTTTGAATGTGCATTTTTGATGAAAATACAGACGGAATAATGGTAATTTACTCGCAGTTAATTATTTACAAGGTGTTACAGAAAGCAGAAGCGCATCCAAGAGCAAACACCATTAAAATTACACCTAGACAAAGCCAAAGCACGGAGTGCTTCCAATCGTAGGTTTCCGAGGCGTAAAAGACGTAGATAGACAACACAGCGCAGAGTATTGACACAACCCCAAAGTACCACATGCGTTATTCCTCTTCTCTCGGTTAATATTCTTTGTTACACAAATATTTTAACCTATTTAATTTTTCTGCGCAACAAAAACGTGACACTCCACAGATTCTTCATTTTTTTACTTAAAGTCTTTTGTGGAGAAACAATGTAAGAAAAATATCTCTTGACACGAAATGGCTTAGGGTGTATTATGTAATTGTTCAAGAGGAAGACCCAAGAGATAAGAGGTTATGATGAAGAACGCACATGCAGACGCCGCCCGCCACGCCGCTCGTATCCTTGCCGATACCTTCTCGGCTCTCGGTGTAAAGGTACGGATGTATGATGACCTGTCCTGCGAAAGCCATGTCACTGTAGTATCGCTTGAGAACATCTTGATTGATACTGAGTGCGGGCCCGATGCTACCGAGTTCTATTTCTCGCATGATACCGGATCAATCATCACCGACTGCTAGTCCATTACCCTTACAAGCCCCACTATCTCGGTGGGGCTTGTTTCGTTTATGGGCAGAAACCGCTTGCGGGGCGAAAATTTTATCACTAATACTTCAACATGTCAAGCCTTTTTTCTTCTATTCACACATCCTACACAATTAGCCTTAAATCCCTAAAAAAAATAAACCCTATCTATTAGATAGGGTTTACTTAATCAGACGCTACATGTATGATACTTACTATCTTGAGCTTGCGCAAGATTAGCCGCTTTGCGTAGCTCTTTGCGTTTTCTTCATTAGAAAACTTCATGCGCACAAGATGACCGGTACGATTTCGCGCAATCAACACAACCATGTGTGACACTCCTTTACATCGTAGACACAAACCAAAGAACAATCAAAAAGAAAACAACATTGAACCAAAAATATTTATGCTTTACCCAATCGTATGTGCCAGACGTGTAAAGGACGTACAAAGCGATAAACAAACAAAGCAAAGAGCCAATGCACCACATGACAACCCCTTACTATTGGTATTACTTAATTACAAATACATTGTAACATGTATTATTTATTTGCGCAAGAGTTTGTAATTTCTTCACAAAATCTCCACATTCGGGGCGTAAAATTTTACACCTGTAAAGTCCAATAGTCAAGAACTTTTATTCAATTACACAAGATCAACACAATCATTCCTAAATGTGTAGAATTTGTTGATGTGCGCGAACCGCTTTACAATCGTTTTGTAAAAGCGTATTATGTATCTTGTCAAGCGGGCAAAGGGTCCGCCAATCAGAGAGGATTTTATCATGGGCGCTAAGAAGTTCTTCTGCATTCTTGACACTGAAACCGTTACGAACGCGCGCAAGGTGTTCGACTTGGGTTACAAGGTCATTGATCGACAGGGCAACGTGTACGAAACTGGTAGCTACGTTGTCGCAGAACAGGTTGATACCATCGATGGTATTGCCGAACTTATTGCGGACAGGTTTTCTTCTTCTAAGTCTCCTATCTATTTTAATGATATCATTAATGGTAGCAAGGAATTCGAAGTTGCACCCTTTGATATCATTCGTGAAATTGTGAATGACGCAATTCGCAATTATCATGCAACGGTTTGTGCTTACAACCTTGCATTTGATATGCGGGCATTGAACAAGACCTCGCAGCTTTATTGCGATTGTGACTTTTTTGAGGAGATGCCCGAGACGATTGACATTTGGGGTGCGGCTATGAGCACAATTTGCGCCGCACAAAAGTACATTAAGTTCATCGTAGAAAACAATCTTCTCACTGATAACGGTAACCCTAAGACGGGAGCAGAAACCGTGTATCAGTTCATCACTAATGATGTAGATTTTATGGAGCGTCACACGGCACTTGCGGATTGTGACATTGAACATGCAATCTTTAATGCTTGCATTCGTACACACAAAAAGATGAATTGTGATACCGTCGGCATGTGTTGTCACAACTGCTATTGGCAAGACATTGTTGCACGATATCGCGCTTACACGGCGTAAAAAAACGATTTACTAAGTGTAAAAAGAACGGGGTAAAACCCGTTCTTTTTTTTAAATATCAAAGTTATCGCTAATTAACTCGCAGACGGTGGAAACCGCTTCGTCTGTGCCAAGGGCGGTCGCAGACGAAGCGTAATTTACCCCAGATCGGACCCGACAAAAGCACAAAATTAAATTTAACTTTTAAAAAACGATGTTTTATCCCGATTTTAAAATGTGAAGAAAATGTGTGTACAATTTTCCCCTTGACAAATAGATCTCAGGGGCGTATTATTCTAAGTGTCAAGAGGGAGTTGGAAAAGAGGAACAAGACCTCACCTCACCTCAAGACAGAGAGGAAGTCGTCATGACTACCACCAAGAAGAGCGTTACCCGTGCCACCGTTATCGCCAAGGCTATCGAGATGGAGGTTTGGACGGACGAAGAGCGTGAGGTTCTTGTCAAGATGCTGGCGTCCCTGGAGAAGCCGCGTAAGAAGACGGACGCTCCCACCAAGACGCAGATCGAGAACGTCAATCTGGCAAACGTCTTGGTAGAGAAGATGCAGGAGCACGGCGAACCCGTCACTGCTAAGTGGATCGCCGATCACATCATCGGCATTCCTACTGCTCAGAAGGCTGTCGCGGTCGTTAAGGCCAGCAACGGCAGGGTTGTCAAGTTCTACGAAGGTAGGCAGGCTTTCTACAAGATCGCCTAGTTCTTCTCTAACGGCTTCCGTTGGCTTCAAATGCGACGGAAGCCGTTTCGTTCGCGCCAAGATCAGCCGCGAACGAAACGAAATCTTGCGCATTAATAGACCCAGTAAATCACAAAACAAAGCTCGAGAACAAAAATACACAATTTTATCCCATTTCCCATTTTTATGGTTGTGGAGGAAACGTGTAGATCCAGATCGCCATGTGCGCAGATCGCAGGCATGTGTTATAATTACATCGCAATCGCGGAGGGGAACCACATTCCCCAGGGATGCAATGGTTGTGATGTGACAACAGCTCTATCCTTGAGAGAGTAAACTAAGATTTACTTTCCACTCTTGGAATTGTGTAGTGAATATGAAGATAGATTTGGGGTTGACAAAGCGATCAAACAAGCGTAACATAACAGTTGTCAAGAGGTACACACCAAACGAAAGGAACTACAATGATCACCTCTTCCGAGATCGTCTCCCGCGCGTCCGAGATCCTGTCCTCCGACGACTACTCGATCAGCGTTAGCGGCAAGGACGTGTGGATCACCTTTGAGGACTTCGTGGGGTTTGACGAGGACTGGTGTGAAGAGTTCCGCGAGATCACGGACGAAGATGCGATCGACGAGTTCGAAGAGTGGGTTGCGTCTAACTGCGTCAAGGATTGCCGCCGCGTGTATGAGTTTGACGGCTGCGTGGTTCACATCAGCTGGTCTTCCGAGGATATCTAATGGAACGGCGGGGGCGCAAGCCCCCTTTCTTTTAGCTTTGGTTAACTCGTTTGCGACGGAAACCGTTTCATTTGCGTCAAGAGCAGCCGCAAATGAAACGTATTTTACCATATCTTGAGCCCCGATAAAGCACAAAATTGCTTTTGCTTTAAAAAAACACATTTTATTTTCCCGATTTTTAAATTGTGAAGAAAATATGAATTATTAAAATCAACTTGATCGTTATGAGTAAAAGTGTTATTATAATAATGTCAAAAGGACGTACATCCAATAGGAGGTAAGAGATGAACTACCAGATGAGGGCACTGAGGGACATGCTGGACGAGCGCGGCATTAAGTGGTGGGACAACAGCGACGAATGGTTCGAGCGCACGTTCATTTGGTCTGATAATACCACCTATTCTATTATTTTTAACGAGAAGTGGTCGTATGGTGGCGAGGAGGGTTTGCTAGAGAGCATGCCGCCTGTTCATCCTGACTATGATGAGGATGAGGTTGAAGGATACCTTACCGCTGAGGATATCATCAAGGCGCTACGCTCAACGGAGCATGTTTTCTACACTTGCTATGGCTCATCTTTTGACAGCTTTGAAGAAGCAAAGGAAGCCGTGATTGAAAATCTGTGGGATACTTATCCTCATGACGTCGAGGGAGCTATTGAGTGGTACGAGACGGAGTACTCGCGCATCAAGGGATGGACAGTTAACGATGGCAAGCGGGGCAAGCTTTTCATTGAAGACGTCATTTATTGGGGAGACGTTGATGATCCGGTGATCTTCCTAGAGCTTTGATTTCTTCCCTTGTAACGAGACGGTTTGGCCGGTTCGTCTACGGCAGAAACCGTCTCGTCTGCGTCAAGGACAGCCGCAGACGAGACGAAATTTCACGCTTTGATAAACCCAACAAATCCTAAAATAAAGTTTAAAACAAAAAATAAATATTTTAATCCTGTTTTCCCCAAAACAAAAAAAATGGCCGAACAAATTGTGTCCAGCCATTTGTTACAAAATTAAATTATGGGTCTTTTGTAAATTACTTCCTCACCGCCTTGTAGAGTTTCAAAGAGAACGGGAGATAGTAGCACCTCACACGCTTGTCAAACTCAAGGATGCCAAGCATAGATACCGTGACCTCCTTACTCTGCTTGTAGCCCATCTCGCGCAAGTCTTCGTGCACTTTGCCGACGCTCCTGGGAAGAAAGTACGTGTCGAGCAGGTCGATCACGACGTCCAGCTCCCTCTCGTTGAACACCTTTTCGCCGACGTGGATCTCGCTGCCGTCCATCCTGAACATCTTGAATCCTTTCTTTTAGACTTCCTTTTGACAATTAAATAATATCACGTTTTTTATTTTAGTTCAAGTAAAAAATATTCTTCACTCTTTCTTCACACAAATTTTAAATATGAAGATTCTATGAACATAATTTTGTATTTGACAAATCATCTTAAAGGTTGTATTATGTAATTGTCAAAAGGAAGTCCGACAGAAAGGAACTACGATGATTACTCGCGCTATCTCTTGGGAAGTTGCTTCTGGAATGATGGACATTGCAGCCTTTATTTTTACCAAAATGTATTATGCACAAAATCAAACAGAACCCGATATCGAAATGGTAAATTATTATGCCAGGCAATGGTTTGCAGACTATTGTGAAGCAGAAAATATTACTGAAATAAAAGAGTCGTAAGGCTCTTTTTTTTTATGGAGAAAATATGTTTATCCAATAGCAAGGTTGAATTTCAAAAAAGAATATGTAATAATATAGTTGTAAGGTAAAGCACGAACGCAAAGGAACTAACATGAACCGCAATTCTAAGTCCATTTCTCGTATCGTATGGGAAAACATGCAGTTGGTAGTCCTGGCTCTCACCATTGCGGGACAGATGTTTGTTGGTGGGGCTTACCTAATCGGTCAGGGTTTGTGGTGTGCGGCAAACGTTGTAACAGTTGTTCGTGATTTTGTTCTGTATCGTCCTATGGCCGATATCGTAAAGGATTGCGCGATGACCGCAATCACCATCGTTCTTATTGCGCTGCGTCTATTGGGTCTTTATTAGGAGACGATTTAATGAAACCTGTTTGTTATGTTTGTGTAGGTTTACCTGGCTCAGGAAAATCTACTTGGGCTAACAGTCAAAACTTACCAGTTGTTTCTACGGATACCATTCGTGGTATCCTTTTTGGCGATGAATCGATACAATCTAACCCCAAAAAAGTTTTTTCTGTCGCGTTTGCGCAAATCATGAATTTTTTAAAAAATGATAATGATTGTATTTTTGATGCTACAAATTTAACAAAACGTAATCGCGCAAACGTTTTAAAAATAATTAAACCTTATGATGCAATTGCTGTTTATTTTAATTGTGATGTAGAAACTTGTATCAAAAGACAAAATTTGCGCGATAGAAAAGTTCCTACAGAAGTTATTGAAAATATGGCTAAAAGAATTTCAATACCAACTATTGAAGAGGGATTTAAAAAGATTATCTATGTTTAATAAAATTCGCAAACGATGGAAACCGCTTCATCTGCGCCAAAGGCAGCCGCAGATGAAGCGAAATTTTACACTTTAATAAATCCCAACAAACCTTAAAATAAAGCTCAAAAGTAAAAATACATAATTTTATCCTAATTCCTAAAAGTGTAGATTTTATGAAGACAAAATTCTACTTGACGTCAAGATTTTATTAGCGTATTATGTAATTGTCAAAAGGAAAGCCCAAAAGAAAGGAAATTCAAATGATGACCCTTCGCCAGTTTGCCGCCATGTTTACCGAAGACAGCGATCCTATTCAGATTAACGTTTCCGACGGATTGGATATCAAGATTTATTTTCTTGATGTGTACTATGGCCCGAATGGTGAGCCGATGGTGTTTGAACAGGGACATTACAATTTGACCCACCCCGAGATGCTTGATTGCGAAATTGCCAGTCTCGACAACGCTATCGGGGAGGAATTTAACGAGCTGGTTATCTACCTTGCCTAACACTAACTTCTAAAAAGATTAAAAAGGCTCTCCTTTGGGGAGCCTTTTCCCGTTTAGGACAGAAACCGCTCCGTTTGTGCCAAAGGCGCCACAAACGGAGCGTATTTTCCCCTCACCCGCTAGGGACGCAAATCCTAAAAGTTTGCCGGCAAAAACTTTCACATTTAATAAATTCCTAAAATGTGGAGAAAATATGAAAAGACAAATGCGCTTGACAGCTACCCCTCTAGGATGTATTATGTAATTGCTCAAGGGGACAGGCCCCGGGAGCGGAGAGAGGGATCCTCCACCTGATCCCCAGATAGGAGCCAATTATGGCTACCAAGAACAACGGTATTACCCGCGCTGCTGTCATCGCCAAGGTTCTTGACAAGGCAGATTTCCTCACCGAGGAAGAGCTGGGAGTTCTCGCCAAGATGTACGCAAGCATCACGGCTCCGCGCAAGAAGACGGATGAGCCGACCAAGACTCAGCTGGTCAACAACAACCTTGCGGTTGAGCTGGTGAACGTTATGCGTGAGCATGGTGAGCCTGTTACGGCAAAGTGGATTGCCGATCATGTGAACGGTATTCCCACTGCACAGAAGGCCGTGGCTGTTGTCAAGGCTGCGGGATCTGCGATCACCAAGTTTTATGAGGGGCGTCAGGCCATGTATCGTCTCTCGTAAAAAAAGGGTTTGGGCGTTCCCTTTAAAAACGCCCACTTTTTATTTGAGCAGGATCGAACAAGGAGGAAACCGCTTTGTTCACTCTCGTCCCGGTCGTGAACAAAGCGTATTTTAACAGATATTTTGCCCAAGAGAAATCCTAAAATGTTGTATTTCACAATTAATACACAATAAAATTCCTGAATTTATTAATGTGAAAATTCTGTGAACCTCTTGCTATTTTTTGAAGATGTGTTAATATGTAAGTGTCAAAAGGAAAGGATAGAAAGGGGTTTAAGATGAAGTACCAGGTTACCATTAAGAGTTCTTACAAGAACGTCGTTACCATCTACAACCTTTTCTGGGTCGAAGAACTTAAGTTTGACGAGACGATTTCTTTCTGGAGGGAAAAGCATCCCGACGTTACGATTGAAAAGATCACCATTAAGCCGATGTAGCACAAAGGAGGTTTCACTTATGATCTTTTGGATTCCGTATTGAATGCTTACATTCTTTCTTCGGGTTGCGTGTCCGCGGCGCGCAACCCTTTTTTATTTTTGTCCCCAATGCGATAGAAACCGTTTCGTTTGCGTGAACCTCGCAAACGAAACGTATTTTGTCCCCTACACCAATACCACACCAGATACCTCAAATGTGAAGGTATTATGAAGATCTCTGTTCTCCTGTTTCCCAATAGTCAAACATGCTATTATGTACATGTCAGGTGGTTGAGGGGCTCCACCTAGAACAGGTAGGCAGATTTAAGTCTGCTTAGCACCGTCCTGCCCACATCAAAAACCCCTCTTCTATTAGTGCGCGATCTGAGAAGGGTATCACACATGAGCAAGAAGTCGTATTACATGGTACTGGACACCGAGACCGTTACTGATGCGCGTATCCCGTATGATATTGCGTGGATCCTGGTTGATCGTAAGGGTGAAATTATTGAGCGATTTGATGCCCTTACCGCGGAAGTCATGTGCAACAAGACTTTTCGCTATTTGATTGAGTGTGATTCTTTTTCTAAGCGTAAGGCGGCATTTTATCTTGAAAACACGCCTGCGCAAGTCATGCTGTTTTATGATATCATGCGTTACACCGTTGAAACCATTGAAAAGTATGACGCAACTGTTGTTGCGTACAATGCAAGTTTTGACGTAAGGGTTCTCAATAACTACGCAAATGTTCTGTTTGGGCACGACTTTTTTAACATTGATACCTTTCGTGTTTGGGATCTCTGGAACATGGCGTTGAATACCATTTGTGATTCTTCTAATTATGTGCGGTGGTGTGAGGCTTGCGGTTTCCGTACTGACAAGGGGCATCTGCGCTCAAACGCAGAAAGCGTGTACTCTTATTTGTCTGGGGATACCAACTTTTCAGAGGAGCACACCGCGCTTGCAGATTGCGAGATAGAGTCGGAAATTCTGCAAAAGGTTTTCCGCCGCAAGCAAAAGCTCTACACCGGCATGTGCGGTTTCGTTTGTCACCAGCCCGTTTGGAAAAATCGTCTAGCGCATCATTAGAGAAAACTTTCTGAGGGACCTCTCTCAGAGAGTTTTTTCGTTTATGACGGAAACCGTCTCTTTTGCGCCAAGGGCAGCCGCAAAAGAGACGAAATGTCCTTTAAATAAGTGGGCAAAAAAATCCCAAAGTTCACCTTGGTCAACTTTATTTTTTAAACTAATTCCTGAAATGTGAAGGATCTATGAAGAAGAAAATGCTCTTGACGCGCCAAGAATTAAGGAGTATTATGTAGTCAGTCAAGGGGGCAAGGGAAACCCCAACCCCAAGACTCTCACACGAAACCTCGTGTGAGAAAAAACTATCCCGCGTCCGCGGGGAAAGGGGGAGCCTTATGGCTACCGCTACCAGCAAGAACGTCGTTACCCGTCTCTCCGTCATCTCCAAAGCCCTGACCCTCGAGGTTTGGTCTGATGAGGAGCGCGATGTGCTCGAGCGCATGGCTGTTTCTCTGAGCCGGCCCCGCAAGCCCTCCAGCGGCCCCAGCAAGACCCAGATCATGAACGCTAACCTGTCGGACGTTCTGGTCGATGCCATGTCGGCGCATGGCGAGCCTGTTACCGCGAAGTGGATCGCAGACAATGTCCCTGGGATCCCGTCCGCGCAGAAGGCCGTAGCAGTCGTCAAGGCTAGCGGCGATAGGATCGTCAAGTTTTACGAGGGACGCAACGCGATGTACCGTCTCGCGTAGAGTAAGACCCAGGCACGTCTAAAAACTGCCCATCTTTTTGGCCCCGCCTTGAAAGCGGGGCTTTTTTCGTATGCGACGAGAAAACGCTTCGTCGCCTCCCATGCTGTCCGGTGACGAAGCGAAATTCACGGTAAAAGTTAGCCAAGGAAAATCCTAAAATTGTGGAGGAATTATGAAACGCTTGACAGAATACCCGATATCCTGTATTATTCTAATTGTCAAAAGAAAGTCAGCAAGACGAAGGAGTTCATCATGGCAGCATCGCAGCACACCATCGCATCGTACAACGTCCTCGTTGATCTGTTGGGACATGGCGGCACCTGGCATTCGATGTACGAGCGTTATCCGCAGGGTATTGCAGAGTCGGATTCCGACTTGGTTGCCATGCGCACCCTGCTTGACAACGGGCTGGTGGAGGTCGTAGAGCGCATCTATGATGAGCACGAAGATACCATGACCTGCGCGGAATTCAGCGATTGGCTTCACAGCTTGGACGAGATGGATATGGAGGATGGATTGCCGTGGATGTATGTGTGGGATGAGGAGCGTCATCTGTGGGTGCATGAATGGTCGGAGTACGTGGACACTGTTTATCGCGTCGTGTAGGTTTTATGAAGTCCTTGACCGTTCTATTGGAATGTGATATTATTTAATTGTCAAAAGGACAGGCACAAAAGAAAGGAACGGTTTCTATGAATAAGAAGAACAATAATCAGAAATTTATCTATGTTGTTCTTGAGGAAGGGGAGTATGACAGGTGTTTTACTGACTATCAGGAAGCCGATAAATATTGTAAGGAAATGGATTACGATTATGATATAGGTAGCTGGTACATCATAGCAATTCCTGTTAAAGATCTTACTCGTCTTCTTTAATCAAAGCTCCCCTCGGGGAGCTTTCTCGTTTGCGGCAGAAACCGCTTCGTTTGCGTGAACCCCGCAAACGAAGCGAAATTTTACCACAATTAACTATCACCTGTCAAGTCCTAAAAACCAGAAACCACAAAATCTTCACAATTTTCCCAAATTCACGAAATCTTCACAATTTCTACACGAAATCTCCACAAACGGGGCGAAATTATACCACATAATCCCCGCCCTGTCAAGTGTTTTTTACCGATTCACAAATTTTCCACATTTTCTTCACAAATCCCGCAATCGAACAAATGTACGCCCTATACGGACGCTTGCCACAGAACTGGTCTATACGGCGCATCTGACTAGAACTGGCTTATACGGCGTTTAGCCCTGGAACTAGCCTATACGGCTTCTTAATCTAGAACTGGCCTGTTTTGCGAGCCAGCTCCACAATTTTGTTGCAAAATTAAAAAAATTTGTTACAAAATTAAAAAATTTTGTTACAAAATTAAAAGTTTTATTTTATTTCTTTATAGTTTTATAATTATTGTAATTAAAAAATCTTGATAAAAATTGTTAACATTTTGTTAAAAAAATTATAGATCAAAAATGTCGTTTTTTTACGCTCATAACGAAAAAAACGCTTAAAAAAACGTAAAAAAATGGCATAAAATTGCATGATTTTTGATCTATAATTTTTTCGTATGAGCATAAAATTGCATGATTTTTGATCTACAATTTTTTCGCTATCGACTTTTAGATCAAAAATTGTGAAATTTTGTGTTATTTTAGATAAAGCAGGTAAAATTACGGAAGCTATTTTTAAGAAACGCAATAGCACTAATTTTAAAAAAATAACACTGCCGCAGTCACATATCTGCTTATATAGTATTTTTATTTTTCCATAAAAAAAAAGACCGCACCTTGTTAGATGCGGTCTTGATTTTGTTATATGTAATTAAATATTCTGTTTTTATGCCTTCGGCTTACGCTTCTTAGAAAGAGTAAGCTCGTACTGGTCATCTCCAACGGTAAAGCTCACGACTCGTTCGATGTTTACAACATTGATGTTATTAATCTGCCACGTCTGCCCCATATCAGCGGTTCCCAGACAATTAAAAATATAATCGATAATATCGCGCTTAACCTGATCAGGCTTGCGGGTGGGCTTCTTGCGTTCCTTGGACTGGACCCGCAAACCAGCGTTGGCACTTGCGGCCTTCTGATTAAGTGCTTCCTGCTCTTCATCGCTAATATAGCCGTTGTCGCAGAGCCAAAGCTGAATGGCTTCATGAGAACTAATCCCAAGATTGCGCTTAGTCTTGACCAGCCATTCGTCCGCAATCTCCACAGTCTTCTGGGAACCGTCTTCCTTAGAAAAAGTGTACTTCATAGCTTTCTTCTTTCTGCGTAGATTGCTTTAAAAATCTTCTTAAAACAGGTCTGCACATTAACGCAGACCCAACCATAACTACGACTCAGAAATCATAGGACGCTCCGCTTCATAAGTCTTAACTCCGCTCTTGGACTGCGGTTCATAGCTTACTGCGTGCCCGTTGGTAACCAGCCATCGAAGTGCAGCCGCAGTCTTCTGCGCGCTGGTTTCCTTACCCAGAGAACGATAGACCTCGCAGATCTGCTTGTTGGTCATAGGCTCATTCGCATCCCACAGAATGTTGAGAATTTCACTGCGGAATTCCTCAACCTCGGGCTTCGGCTTAACCGGATGCTTGCGAGAAAGCTGCTCAATGTACTTCTCGCACATGCTTACAACTTCCTCATCATCACTCATAGCCGCGGCAATGCGGAAGAAGAGGTCCTTGCGGGTAACCTTGGTCTGCTCACTCATAGAAGACTCCTTTTGTCTCGTTCGCGCGATGTTACTCGCGCAGGAGGACGTCCTTTTTGTCCTCTTTTGTTACTTAATATTATATCATATCTTTAGATCATCTGTCAAGTACTAACTTTCAAGCTGTGTAAGAGGTTTTGTTAAATCATCTTTGATCACTCGCCTTATGTCCTATCTCCAACTTTCTAAATATATTATACTATATTTTTTGTTGATTAGTCAATAGTACTTCTTAAACTCACTTTTTCTTCAAATTTTATTTTTATATAAATATTTTTTAAAAATGAAAATTTGCGGAGGACCGGATCACCCAGATTCGCAAATGAAAATTATTTTTAGGAATCTTAAGGATTCACAAATGAAAATTGTTTTTAGGAATCTTAAAGGTTCGCAAATGAAAATTGCTACAAAACTTCAAAAATTTTTTGGACAGAAATGAAAAAAGAATAACTAATAAAAATTAAATAAGAAAAAAAACTTTTTTTTCTTAGCTACACTTATGTTTTATCCAATAGAGAGGAATATTTGCGCAAATCGCTATTTTTGTTTTCTCTAAAAATAGCGACTTTGACTTTAAACAAAAAATATATACCATATATTGTGTTTCAAACGAATTTTTTCTATGTTTCCTTTTACTATATGTGGTATATATACTGCGAATTTTAAAATTATTTTTGGGGTCTTACCAATTCTTCATAGAAACTTAAAGTCGATATTTTTTCTCGCAAATGGAGTGAAATAATCTTCATTCACAAAAACCGCAGGTCAAAAAGCACATATCACCTTCATTTAAAAATTTTTAAAATGGCCTTTCCAATTTATCAGAAGGGATTTTTTGCATCAGTTTATTTCGCAAATGGTGGTGCAAAATAAGTATTTTTTCGTTGTCGCTTTCAAGCTTTTTTAGGGATTTTTTAAGCGACCTTTTTCTTAGCAATATAAGCCCATCCTCGATCACTATAACAGCTTAAATAACTGTTAATAGTATTATCGTCATCCCAGTCTTCACGAATGTTATAAATATCATATCCATCAAGACTTCGAGAAGCTGGAATGTTAAGCCAAGTGCGGGTTATGATATATTGAGACGTCTTTTTGATGATATCCATAAAACTCCTCCGTGCTAATTCGTGAAGAAATTGTGAAAATTGAATGCAATCTAGGATAGATAAAAAACTCCCTCTTGACAGGGCGCTTTATATACGGTCGCTCAGACCAACCCGACTTGAAGATCAAAAATAACGAAATTTTATGTCATTTTTAACATCCAACACATTTTTCGATCTTCCCCTACCTTTTTTTGCTTATAAATAATCTCCATTCCAAACTGCCGTAATTTCGCTCGAACTAAATCATTTTTCAACAAATAATTCCAAGATAAAACCTTTTTGCCATTGCTCAACAGTTTCCTTAGTTCATCTGTTTCAGGATCGTCTTTCGTGAACCATTTTCCCACATAAACTTCAAGATCCTCTTTGCGCAATTGCACAACTCCCATACCTTCTTTACCTCCAGTAAAAAATAAAGTCGCTATTATATATTACTTTATATATTATATTATATATTATGGGTATCATGATGATACCCCTTAAGGGGTATTATGATGAGACGGGATAAGGGGTATCATCATAATACCCCTTTTAAAATATTATTAATATTAACACGTATATACTCCCCGTCTTTATGAGTAATCCAACCCATTTCTTTCAACTTAGTTCTCGCTCTCACATAAGTACCATGATTAATATTGCAATTATCTAATATTGTCTCTTCTGGAACGAAAAAAGATCCATCTCCTTTTTGCAAAAGAAAATAGATAATCACACTTCTTAAAGCTCCATCTCTGCCGGACGTTTGCCGCATAATAGCTTTATATAAATCATGACTAATCATACCAAAACCATTACCTGTTATATCTTTTGTGCTTGCACCTTCATGATATAGAACAGGAGCTCGTGTTAATTGTTTTGCCATTTATCCTCCTGCTTAAATGCATATTTAATCTCACTTTTTTAACCCCTTTACAATCTCATCAACACGAGCCTTAATCTTTTCACTCTGTTCAAAATAATAAACATAACAATTTGGATCACGTTTATTAACATTCTTATTTAAATACTTAAAGCCCTCTTCAATCAACTGATGAGCCATTATAGGATTAAAAACCGGAAAATCCATTAAAACTCCTTACTGTATAATTGTATACACATGTAAAATTACAAAACAAAATAACGCTAATTATCCCACTCTTCATCCTCATCTTCATCCATCTCTCGATATACACCTTCCTGATCCCGCACCTGGAATTCCCAAATCACACTATCCATAACATCACTCACACTGCGGCCTTCCTCTTCGGCGCGACCAACGATCATATTCTCGAGCAGATCAATGAAATCCATAATTCCTTCTTTCTATTGGGAAAAACTTCTTATACTCTATTATTCCATGACTTTACTGCACTATTAATTGCTTCCTCTTCTGTTTTTGCGCCAATGCTTAACATCACCCCGCATTTACTACAATAAACATCAGCATCCCACCAAGAACAACTAGACTCAATCAACTGTGAAAACAATTCAACATCAGTATTTCCGCAGAAAGGACAATGCTTCAAATCATCTCTTTCTATAATTTTCATTTTACCAACCCCAACCCTCCCGACGAAGTTCTTCATATTGTATGTAATAACTTCTCTCATCTTCATTATTCTCTTGGCACTCTTCTAAGGTCTTGAAGTATTCATATTCATCAGGAACTTCTCCATCAAAAAAGTCATAGTAATAACCACGCTCATCGTCCTTGTAATAATGCTTACCAAGACTACGTACTGCCATATACTTTCCTCTTCTCCATATTCACAAAAGAAAATTCTATCTAATCTTCAAAAAACTCCCAAACAGGTTCATCATCAGGAATCTGCTTAATAACGTAAACATCAGTAAAGCAAACAAAATGACGCTGAGCTTCTTCCTCAGAAGAATACTGATAAAGACACAACCCCTGTCGCTCTTTAACAATATCATCATAATCACCAGAGAAAATCTGCTCATCGCTTAAAGCTTCAAGAGCAGCTTTATTATAATATAAAGCATAAAAGCGAGCAAATTCATGATTCAAAGTATCATAAAAGCCAAAGCGTGTCATCGCTTTTCCTTTCATTCTCTAACTTAACTTTCTAAATATATTATAGCATATAACCCCATTTCTGTCAATAGCGGAAACTCTATCTATCACTCTTAGTTTTCTTTATATAAAAATTTTGTTGTTTCTAAAAGCAAATCTTCTAAAACAATATCGTCTCTATGCCAATAAGGAATTCTAATTAATGGAATATTATTATCAATACAATATTTATTTTTTATTGCATCTGACTGTTGGACCTCTATAAGATTTTCTTCTGTATTCCATCCAGTATTATATGATTGAAAATGTTGTTTTCCATCAAATTCAATTACATACTGATTATCAACATAAAAATCAAATCTTGCTTTACCATTATTAATATAACAATCATCAAAACTTTTTTCTCTTTTAAATAAAATGTTGTTTTCTTGTAAAATTTTTGCTATAACAGTTTCTCCATAAGATCGAACACATCCACAAGAAACAGTGTTTCCTTTTTTTAAATTATTCGAGG
>OCTW011584160.1_pt1 | contig 17640 bp, 14 predicted proteins | sample 1539671 | NCBI WGS metagenome assembly OCTW01 (sample SAMN02144230, study PRJEB22623) | gut metagenome | biome: sheep rumen | host: Ovis aries | place: New Zealand
AATGTTGAGGAGATGCGTTATAACTGTGGTAAGCACCTTGCAATCCGTGATAAGGAAAGTGGAAGAGATGCTGGCGTAGATATAGTTGCGGCAATTCCGGATTCCGGAACAGCTCATGCAGTCGGTTATGCCAACGAGTCAGGTATTCCTTTCTCAAGACCTTTTGTAAAATATACTCCAACCTGGCCAAGAAGCTTTATGCCTACGGTTCAGTCCAAGAGAAATCTTATCGCCAAGATGAAGCTTATTCCTATTCATGAGCTTATCGACGGCAAGAGCCTTCTTATAATCGATGACTCGATCGTAAGAGGTACACAGCTTGGAGAGACTACAGAATTCCTTTATAACAGTGGTGCTAAGGAAGTGCATATCAGACCTGCATGCCCACCGCTTCTGTTCGGATGTAAATATATCAATTTCTCAAGATCAAACTCAGAGATGGAGCTTATCGCAAGACGAGTTATCTGCGAAGAGGAGGGCGAGACAGTCGACAGAGCTATTCTTGATGACTACGCTGATCCAGACTCAGACAGATATCATCTTATGCTTGATAAGATAAGAGAGAAGCTTGGCTTCACATCACTTGCATTTAACAGACTTGACGATATGATCAAGGCTGTCGGAATTGACAAGAGCAAGCTCTGTACCTATTGCTGGGACGGACGCGAGTAATCAGACTCTTATTTCATATTTATACAGTCATGGCGCAGAATATGTCAGGTTAATGACGAACTGTATGACATGATAAATATGGTTTGACAAAAATATAATTTTGGTTTATAACATTATTAGCACTCTATCTGATAGAGTGCTAATAGTTTTTTGACGGATCAGATTCAGGGTGAGTATATTTCAGCACTGATAAGAATCTGTCAGTTTGTATTTATTATAGAAAAATTATTTAGAAAAGAGGTCATTTAGCAATGTCAACAAAAAACGGCAGTCTGACTATCAACAGTGAGAATATTTTCCCTATAATCAAAAAGTGGCTGTATTCAGACCACGATATCTTTATCAGAGAGCTTATCTCAAACGGCGTTGATGCGATCACCAAGGTTAAGAGGCTTTCTTCAATGGGAGAAGCTGATATTCCTGAAGGTGAGAAATACAGAGTTACGGTTTACGCAAGTGCCAAGGCTAAGACTCTTACGTTTGAGGATAATGGTATCGGTATGACAGCTGATGAGGTTGAAAAATACATCAACCAGATAGCTTTCTCAGGTGCCACAGATTTCCTTGAGAAATATAAGGATAAGGATCAGAATGACCAGATCATCGGACATTTCGGACTGGGCTTTTATTCTGCATTTATGGTAAGTGATAAGGTTACCATCGAGACTCTTTCATATCAGAAGGATGCAGCTCCAGTTTACTGGGAATGCGATGGCGGTACCGATTACAGCATGAGCGAGGGCGACAAGAAAGATCGTGGTACAAGGATCACACTTTATCTTTCAGACGACAGCCTTGAGTTCGCCAATGCTTATCGCGTACGTGAGGTAATCAATAAATACTGCTCATTTATGCCTGTTGAGATTTTCTTTATCGATGTAGATGACGCAGCAAGGAAGGCTGAAGAGAAGGCTAAGAAGAAAGCTGAAAAAGGAGCAAAGAAAGCAGAGAAGGATGCTGCAAAGGAAGCAAAGAAGGCTGCAAAGAAGAAGGAAGAGGATGATTTCCTCGGTGATTCGGATGACAAGAAGGATGAGTCTTCTGAGGATGATAATAAGATAATCGACGCCGACTTCAAGGATGTTGATGCAGAAGATGCAGATAAAGAGGATGAGGAAGAGGTTCAGGTACCTCTCAATGATACAAACCCTCTATGGGTTAGAATGCCTGCAGACTGCAAGGATGAGGATTATAAGGATTTCTATCAGAAGGTATTTCTTGATTTCAAGGAGCCGCTTTTCTGGATCCACCTTAATATGGATTATCCTTTTAACCTTAAGGGAATACTGTATTTCCCACGTATCAATCCGACTGTAGACCAGCTTGAGGGCAAGGTAAAGCTTTACAACAATCAGGTGTTTGTCGCTGATAATATCAAGGAGGTTATTCCTGAGTTCCTGCTTACTCTTAAGGGAGTTATCGATTGTCCGGATCTTCCGCTTAACGTTTCAAGAAGTGCTCTTCAGAACGACGGCTTCGTTAAGAAGATATCTGATTACATCACCAAGAAGGTTGCCGATAAGCTTATCGAGATGTACAAGAAGGATAAGGAGAAATACGAGACGCTCTGGGAGGACATCTCACCATTTATCAAGTTTGGCTGCCTGAAGGACGATAAGTTCCAGGATAAAATGAAGGACTACATGATCTTCAAGAACCTTGAGGGTAAGTTCATAACCCTTCCTGAATATCTTGAGGCTGCTAAGGAGAAGCACGAGAACAAGGTATTTTACATCACTGACGAACGTGAGCAGGCTCAGTACATCGAGATGTTCAAGAACGCCGGAACAGATGCCATCTACCTTACTCATAATATCGACAATCCTTACATAACAAATATGGAATTCAAGAATGAGGGCGTTAAGTTCCTCAGAATCGATGCTGATGTCAATGAAGGAATAGTCGGTGAAGCGCTTTCAGAGGAGACAGTTAAGGATTATACCGACAAGCTTACGGAAAGCTTCAAGAAGGCTCTTGGCGTAGAGAAGATCACTATAAAGGTTCAGAGCCTTAAGGATGAAAATATTTCTTCTATGCTTACTCAGTCAGAAGAACAGAGACGTATGGAAGAGATGATGAAGGCTTATAATATGGGTGGCGGTATGCCAAATCCATTTGGTGATGCCAAGTCAGGCGAGACACTCGTTCTGAATGCCAATAATAAGCTTGTTAAGTACGTTCTTGAAAATCCTGAGGGAGAAAATACTGAGACAATATGCTGCCAGCTTTACGATCTTGCAGCTATTGCAAACAGACCTCTTAACGCTGAGGAGCTTACAAAGTTTGTTGCAAGAAGCAATAAGATACTTGGTATGATCATTTAATGATATAAATCATATATAAACATGGTTGGTTTCGGATATGCTTTGCATATCAGGAACAGCCGTTATAGACACAGTTAAACATAAAAGAGAGGTTTTGAATACATACATTCATTCTCTCTTTTTATGTTGCTTTATATAGATGTATTCTGACGCATTTTGCATATTTCACAGTATATCTTGCATTAATGAATGTTTACAGATGAGTGCAAAAATGATAAAATATATATGGTATTTTGTACGATATGCATAAGGGCGATGATCATTATCAATGATGCATGTTTTTTGGGTTTGTTATATTTTGTTACGGAGGGTTTATGAAGCAATTCCAGTTTAATTATGAGGGTGAAGAAAAATTCATCAGTATGATCAAAAGGATCAGGCAGTGGTGTAATGCTTCTGTTGTTTCGAATGTTGTCTTCCAGATATATACAGAAAATTTGAATAAAAGCAGGATAACGAGTATTTGCGGCATGATCGAGAAGGAGATGCCGAAGGCGCTTTATATGGGCTGTTCCACAAACGGCAATATCGTCATGGGAGATAAGAGCAGCAGTCCGATCAGTATTATTTGTACCGTATATGAATATCCATCAACCAGGGTTGATGTTCTGCAGTATACTCTGACTGAAGAGAAGGCCAAATATGTTGCTGACAGTCTTACAGAATATGTAACTCGTCATCCGTGGGTAAAGTCGATAATGACCTTTACGACTATGAGAGGAATGTCGATGACGGATTACTGCAACTATCTGTGCGAGCTTCCGAAGGAGATAGTATTTTGTGGCGGTGGTGCTTTTTCGGAGGATATTAATGATTCTGATGCATTTGTTTTTTCAAATGTCGGTCAGATATCAGATCATGCAGCTGTATTTCTTGTGACTGGCGGAGAAGATTACTATGTCGAAGCTCGTCATGTTACCGGCTGGAAACCTCTTGGAAGAAACCTTCGTGTTACCAAAGCAGAGGGTCCCGTTCTTTACGAATTGGATGGAAAGCCGGCATACGAGACTTATTATAAATATCTGAATATAAATAAAGATGATAATTTCTTCTCTAATACACTCGAATTCCCTTTCCTTTACGAGCTTAACGGGCTGGATATACTGAGAGCACCGATAGGATGTAATCAGGATGGATCACTTGTAATGACGGCTGATATTGCTGAAAATGTCAATGCCAGGATTGCTTATGGTGATCCTTGGACAATTCTTGACAGTGTATTTGACGTGGCTACATCCTTCCAGGATTTTATTCCTGAAACCTTTACTGTGTTTTCATGTGCCGGAAGGAGAACCTTCTGGGGCGATGATGAGATAAGTAAGGAAACAAAGCCTTTCCAATCTCTTGCAACAACATCCGGTTTCTATACCTCAGGTGAATTTTTAAGAAACGGAGATTATGTAAATCAACATAACGTTACACTGGTTATTGAGGCTCAGCGAGAAGGAAGTGTTGAGGATAAGATTGTCCCTCAGGTTGAAATGGACAGAAGCGAATTTTCAGGTAAGGTTTCTATGATCAACAGACTGGCAACATTCATTCAGGCTGCTACCGAGGAACTTGAGGAAGCAAACAAGCAGCTTCAGCTTTCATCGATCACTGATGGAATGACCAAGCTTCTGAACAGACGTGAGATACAGCGCAGGATAAGCCTGAAGGCAAGAGAGTTTGAAAACTTTTCTGTTAATGGAATGGCTAAGGCCGGCGCAACACTTATTATGATGGATATTGATAATTTTAAATCCGTTAATGATAATTATGGTCACAAGGAAGGCGACAGAGTTCTTATAGGACTTGCTGATATGCTTAAGAAAACGGTTGCTGAGCTTGCACCTGATGCTTCAGTAGGAAGATGGGGTGGCGAGGAATTTATGGTTCTCTGCCCAAGTCTTGATGAAGCCGGAGCAACAGCACTTGCAGATACCTTCAGAAAGAGATTTTCTGAAATCAGGTTTGATAACTGCGGTAACAGAACCATGAGTCTCGGAGTTACTGAGCTTATCGCGGGTGAAAACTCAGATATCTGCTGCGTAAGAGTTGATGATGCGCTTTATGAAGCAAAGAAGACCGGTAAGAATAAGGTTGTTGTGGCACAGTAGAGCCAATGGCAGGATTTAATGGTAGAGTTTTTATTTCCTGTGATGGAAAATTATATTTAATATATCAAGAGTATATAAAAACGATCGGAGAGTAATTCTCCGGTCGTTTTCTTTGTGTAGATAATGAGCCATGTGTACGCTGGTATGCTTGCAGACCTGCGTACATTTGGCGAATGTCCATCACCGAGTGACGGAGTCACGAGGCGGTGATCGGCGAAGCCGGAATCTACACAAAAACATATAACTATTTTGATTGCTGGATATACTGCTGGTCACTATTAAGATTAATGTTAATAAAGTGTCCGATGGCATGAGCCAGTTTCAGATTAGCCATCATCATAATGATCGATGCAGTAATTATTGCGATGGCTGGTGCGTCAAAGGTTATGAACCGGGAGGCTCTGATGAGAATCAATATGCTGTAAGGCAGGCATATCAGGCTTGTTATGAAGCTGGGAATGTATTTTCTTAGATATAATGTTTGACCTAAATGTAAAGTAAAATGTGCTGTCAGTGAAAGGAACAGTCCAAACCAGAGAGCATATAACACTTTGCCGGGAAAGTAATAGGCGAGAAGGCTGATGCCAAAGAATGGGATGAACTCTTCATAAACTGCAGCCGCGAATCCCATATCCGTAAAACCTCTGTAGGCCTTTGTTATTCTCGGAAAGCGTTTGAATAGCTCAGGATTATGTCGGAAGAACCAGCCAAAACCGACGACCTCCTCCATGTCATGAAATATAAATATGATAGGCAGAAGCAGTATGTAATCTTTCATAATTATCCTCCAGAATATAAGTTGAGAAGATACACAGATGTGTATTTTTGATTAATATAATAATACTAATAGCGAGTTGTAAAGGGATTTGGGGTAAGATACACAATTTATGATCGGATGTGTCACTTTGTACGTTTGTATGCAGCGTGCATACCAAATCGATCTTGTTTAAAGGTATAATAAAAACGTGAGAATTATATGTATTTTTCATATCGAAAAACGAAAGTGAGGGATGAATATGAAGAAACCTTTTTACAAGAAATTATGGTTTTGGCTCTTAATCTTTATCGTTATAGGTGGAGCCGGTGCGGCAGCATCGAAGAAGAAGGATGAGGATAAAACTGAGCAGACAGTATTAACGGAAGCTACAACTGAGAAAACAGGTAATACAACTGAAAAAAGCACAACTCAAACGACTACAGAGCAAACGGTTATAAAGAATGGTGAATACTCTGTTTCCATTAATTCGTATTCTGTTGAAGAAAACTATGATGGTTCAGATGTTTTGATCATTGATTATTCATGGACAAATAACAGTAAAGAAGAAACTGCTTTCATGTATGCGCTTAGAGATATTGTGTATCAGAATGGGGTTCAATGCTCATCAATATCTGTATACATTGATGATGTCAGTACCAGTGATCAAATGCTGAAGATTAAGCCGGGTGTAACAAACAATTTAAAAATCGGATATAAGCTTCAGGATCAAACAAATGTCACTGTTGTGATTACAGATTTGATGGATAGAGATTTATATCTCAAGGAAAATATAGATTTAGGCGGAGGAGAAGGAACATACAATGAGGAAGCTGCTAAATCTGCTGAGACAAGCGTAAAGATTAAAGAGATGTTCCTGAGCGAGAATTATTCCGGAGATGATGTACTGATAGTTAAATATGAATATACAAATGGAGAAAAGAAGGCCAAGGCATTTTCGTCTGAATTTCGTGATACAGTATATCAAAACGGAATTGAATGCAGTAGTTGGACTATAAGTGAAGATGCTGACGGCGAATCATCGATTTTATATATTATGCCTGGAGCTACGATTGTTGTTGAAGAAGCTTATATCCTGAACGATACAACAACGGATGTTGAAATTGAAGTGGAAACTCTGATCACAAAGAAAAGTGTGCTGTCTGAAAAAAGATCTTTGGAATAGATAAATCAAGCGTTGTAATGTATTTAATTATAGGCCGTTTTATAGTATAATTATTTTATGAATCGCATCTTGAAATGACTTAAGGGAGAGGAGGATATTTGTGCTATGAAAAAGAACAGGATACTTAAAATGGTTGTGCTAACATTTGCGTTTATGGTTTCATTTTGTGTTTTTGGAGTTGAAGGAATAAATAGTTCAATCGATGGAAATGAAGTCTATGCAGCAACAACAAAGGATACAAGAACAGGAGTTTACAAAGCAGCATATAACCAAGGAGGTAAGATCACAAATGAGTGGTGTTATCTGAAAAATGGTAAGGTACAATACAACTATAATGGTTTTGCCAAGAATGACAATGGATGGTGGTATATTGAAAAAGGAAAGGTAACTTTCAAGAAAAACGACGTAATCAAGGGTACTGTTAATAATCAAAGTGGCTGGTGGTTCGTCAAAGGAAGTAAGGTCCAGTTTGTTGATTCGGTTGAGAAAAACTCAAATGGTTGGTGGTGCATTCAAAAAGGTAAAGTAAACTTTGGATTTACTGGTCTTGCTAAGAATAATAATGGCTATTGGTATTGTAAAAATGGCAAGGTTAATTTTGGATTCAAAGGTATTGCTTCAAACAACAATGGTGAGTGGTACTGCAGTGGCGGTAAAGTTGATTTTTCATACAATGGAAATTATAAATATAATGGTATCCAGTACAATGTCAAGGGAGGTAAAGCTACAAAAGCAGCCACTGTGACACCTGGAGGTAATGTTGTTGATGGTGGTTCGAATTATGTTTTAAACACAAATTCAATGAAATTTCATAGACCAAGCTGCAGATGGGCCAATCAGATTAGTTCAAAAAATAGAGCAACATCAAGTAAATCCAGAGACGAAATAATTAAGGCTGGTTATAATCCATGCAAGGATTGTGATCCATAATATTTTGATATTAGGAGATAATAATGATCCCAAGAATTAAAGAAGTTGTTCCTCAGGAGGATTTCAAATTAATGATAACCATTGACAGTGGTGAGAAGGTGATTTATAACGTTGAAGATGATATTGAGGACTTAGCTTAGTTTTCCGTACTGAAGACTGAATATGGATTATTCAAAAACTTTCAGCTTGATGAGAGCAGAACAGTCATTTATTGGAATGACTGGGTTGATCTTCCAAGTGATACCTTGCTTGAGTATGGAAGCAAAATAATGAATTGACAAAATGCGGCTGGAGATGATAAGGTCTCCGGCCGTAAATAGTATGAAGAAGTAGATTTTTATCGTGTAGATATTAACTGAATCGGTTGAAATAGAAAGGGAAACTATGAAGAATACAGAAGATTTTTTTAACGAACTGTCAAATGCGCATTCGGAGGGAAGCCTTGACCGGATTATTTCCGATCCGGGTGTGAGTAAGGAAAGCTTTGACACATATTATTGTAAGGTGCTTGATTCCAGAGGAGTCAGGAAAAGTGAACTGGTCAATCGTGTGAACATAAGCCGGACTTATATATATCAGCTTCTGAACGGTACACGTGTTCCGGGAAGAGATAATGCCATCGCGCTCTGCATCGCCGGCGGCTTCAGCCTGAATGAGACTGATCGCTGTATGGCTCTTCTTAAAACAGGGGCTCTATATGCGAAGGATGCACGTGATGCCATAATTATTTACTGCATAAATAATAAGCTGTCCTGCAGTGAAGCGAATGCACTTCTTTATAAAAAGGATATGAAACCTTTGACGGAGTAGGCGTTTGGTGTGATAATATCTCTATGATGTTGTATTTTGCCAGAGACGTTTATATTATTATTTATGGTCGTAAACAATGATCAGTATGGGTGTTCCTCAAAATGAAATAATTGAAGCTTTGCATATTCATGGATACAGTGAGCCTGAAATAATGGACAGTCATGAAAATGTTATGAAGGTTAAATTTGTTAATAAAACTTCCAACAGTTTCGAGATGAATGGGTCTGTCGGGAGTTATTATAATGCAGAAAACTCAGAAGTTCGTATTGCAAGATGTATAAGTATTACAAGCATAAGTGTTTATGAACGGCTCATGAAGGCTGAGATCAGGGGCATTCCGCATATTTTCGAGGTGATCAGCTGTGATGGTTTTGGTCTTGTGATAGAAGAGTATGTTCATGGACGTGATCTGAACAGGCTCATCGAAGACGGCAGCGGATATCTCAGAAATATATCCAATATCGATCTGATCATATCAGGCCTCGTTGATATTCTGGAGTCGCTCGGAAATATGAATCCTCCTATCATTCACCGTGATATAAAACCGGCAAATATAATGATGGATGATAAAAAGAATATCTATCTGATCGATTTTAATATTTCAAGAGAGCATGATGGAAGCAAGGTTCACGATACAGTTGCGATGGGTACCAGAGGATTTGCCGCTCCCGAGCAGTATGGTTTTTCTGAAAGCGATATACGAACAGATTTTTATGGGCTCGGAGCAACCATAAAATATATTCTTGATAATATAAGTCATTATCAGACTTTTTTGCCGGATGAAGAGCGTGAGGCTATACTCAGAGTCTTTGCTGATAAATGTATGATGCTCGATAAGAAGGACAGATTTCAGAATGTTGCTGAGATCAGGGCTTTTCTGGGCTATGCCAATATGATGAATATTGGGTATAAAGTGAGAAAACAAGAAGAAAACCGAAACATAAAATATAAAAAAGATGCAAGAAATAACAGTTATATGATCCCGGGATTCAGGACAAAGAATCCGGTGAATATGATCATTGCTGTTTTGGGTTATATAACCTCGGCTTATCTGTCTTATCAGTTGATGTTCAATGATTACAATGGTTTTGAAGGTTTAAGCAGAGATAGACGCAAGGGACTTAATGTTTTTACAACTGTATTTACATTCTTTATAATGATCATTGTTATATTCTTTGTGACGGATTACAGGAATATGCAATCGAAATTTGTTTTCCTCAGAAAGGCGAAGACCAGAAGTGAACATGCTTTAAGAGTCGGGCTTGTTGCAATTATTCTTTTTCTGCTTCTGATCTTTCTTGAAGGTCTGATACTTGTTTCGGCTGCTGAAGTTCTGGAACAGTGATATTGTCATTCTGATCAATGCTTTGTTTTATAAAAATTATATAAGCGTTTGACTTTGGTTAGATTGACATATTTAACAGGAAAAGTGTAAAATAATCATTTAGGAATATGAAGTTTATGGTGTTTTGAGGTATGGGATAGGAGGCTATGGATGAAGTTTTGTATTTATTGTGGAAAGCAACTTGATGACAAAAGCTCCTTCTGTATTTATTGTGGGAAGAAGCAGGCAGTACAGTCGATGGAGAATAAGGGGAATCAGTCGGCTGATAACGGATCAATGCAGAATGCAGGTAATCCGACTGCAAACTATGAAACGATGCAGAATGCAAGTGATTCGACGTCGAATTACGGATCAATGCATAATGTCAGTGATCCGCGATTAAATGACTATGCTGATCAATCTGTTTTTGCAGAGCAGATCATACAGCAAAATAATATACAGCGGAATAATATACAGCAGAATAATATACAACAGGGCTATACAGGGCAGCCACAACAGATGATGCAGCAGCCGGGGCAGCCACAACAGATGGTGTCACAGCAGCCGATGCAGCCAAGTTACGGCGGCCAATGGCAGAACAATATGACGCAGGGCTATGGGGGCCAACCGCAGCAGATGATGCAGCAGCCTATGCAGCCGAATTACGGCAGCCAATGGCAGAACAATATGCTGCAAGGCTATGCAGGACAGCCGCAGCAGGTGATGCAACAGCCGGTGATGCAATCACAGGCACAGCAAACAGTACAAACAGTGCAATCACAGCAGATGATGCAACAGCCATCGGTATCATCGTCACGACAGGACCAGAATAACAGACAACAGAGCTCCGGAAATAAACCATCAGCTCCTGATAAAAGTAATAAAAAGGATAAGAAGGGCAATGCTCCATTCATTATAGCTGTTACCTGTGCATCGCTTGCGGTCATAGGTATGCTGATCATGGCGTATTTCCTGTTTATCAAGAAGGATACCAAGAGTGATGATAAGAAGGCTGACAGACCGAGCTCGGAACTGGCAGCTTCAACACGCGATACAATCGAAGCTACAACAGAAGCAACTACCGGTTCGTCAGGAACAACAACTGATACAAGCGGGGATACAACAGTAACCGCTAGTGAAGCTTCAACTGAAGCAACAACTGAAGCTACAACAGAGCCTGAACCGGATATGACATTTGCCGGAATCAGTGAAAGAGTCGGAAACCTGACCAAAGCCAACGTTACACTTGTAAATGCTGATGCTTCGGCATATCCTGAGATGAAACTGTATTTTACGGTTGAAAATGAAGCGGGCGAGGCAATTGAACTGGTTGAGCCGAATATTGCAATTAAGGAAAAGATTGCCAATGGACAGGAACTTGAATGTGAGGTCAAATCCTTCGAACAGATCAAGGGGCGTGAAGGCGTTCGTTTTGAGCTTGTAGCCGATAAATCGGGCAGTATGAGATCTGATCTTCCTGATATGCAGAGGATCATGAAGGAATTTGTTTCGGTACTTGATTATGCTACAGGAGACCGTGCGGAGTTCCTTGCTTTTGATACCTATGTTATGTACATGTGTACATATACTGATGATATCAATCTCCTTCAGAATGGTATAGATAATATGACCACCTACGGCGAGACTGCTCTTTATGACGCTCTTTATGAAGCGGTTCTTAATGCAGGTAATCAGACCGGCGCAAAATGCGTTATCGCATTTACGGACGGACTTGATAATCAGTCACGTTTTACTGAAAATGATGTTATAAATCTTGCTAAAACCTACAATGTTCCTATATTTATCATCGGAACCTATGGTGGTGATGACAGCGTTTACACAAATATAACCTCAAAGACAGGTGGACAGTACTGGTATATCGGCAGTATTTCCGATATGTCAGCCATACTTGAGCAAATATATGCTCAGGAGAAGAGCATGTACTGTCTCGATTACGTTTCTGATCCGAAGGCTGATCCTTATGCTAAGAGAGATATTTCTGTGGCTGTAGAGGATAAAACCTACGGCTCGGTTCAGAATTCCAGCTTTGAAGCAGCGGAAGTTTTTGAAAAGGAAAAGCATGCAGCCGGTTATGAGGTTGTTGTTGCTGATATTTCCTGGTCGGCGGCAAATGCGGAAGCAATCAAGAGAGGCGGACATCTGATAACCATAACCTCACAGGAGGAAATGGATATGGCTGTTAAGCTTGCCGAAGATAAAAAGCTTGAATTTGTCTGGATGGGAGGATATACTTCGGTAAGGTCAGGTGCTGCGTATGGACATTGGATAACCGGCGAAAGCTTTGATTATCAGGCGTGGTATCCGGGCGAACCGTCAAGAACTGATAATGACGGTGCTGATGAGATGTATCTTATGCTATGGAAGATCGATGATAAGTGGTCATGGAATGATCAGAGAAATGATCCGATCGGCGAGACTAAACTTGAATATTTCAAAGGTAAGACCGGGTATATAATCGAATATGAAGAATAAATATGAGAAGCTGAAAAAATATATAATCATTCTGTCGGCGCTGGTTTTGATCATGGCAGTAATAAATGCTGTTCTGATCATAAAACTTGCTTCGATACGTGAGGAAAAGAAGAAGGATGCTACCGAGGTTAAGAGTAATACCGAAAGCTCGGCGGATGTTAACGGAATATCCGGGGAAACAGACGATAATACCTCGGATGTAAATACAGAAGATGCATCGGTTACCGAAAACGCCGGAATTACTGATGAAGGCACTACGGAAGAACAGGCATCGGAAAACACTGACAGTACGGAAACTCTTTCGGAGCTTGATCAAAAGGTTGAAGATAAATTGTCACAGATGACTCTCAGGGATAAGGTCTGTCAGATGTTCGTGGTCACTCCGGAGAGCCTTACCGGATATTCGCTCTGTACCACTGCCGGTGAAACCACAAACGAATGTCTTCAGAATTATCCTGTTGCAGGACTTATATATTTCGCTGATAATCTTGAAGACAGAACTCAGACAGAGGAAATGATAGGTAATACACAGCAGTATGCTGAAGAGATTAACGGAATACCACTGTTTATAGCAGTTGATGAAGAAGGCGGTATGGTTGCACGTTGTGCCGACAAGCTTGGAACAACGTCTCTCGGCAATATGTATGATTATCGTGAAGAAGGCTCCGATAAAGCTTATTCCAATGCATATACCATTGCAACTGATATCAGAGAATTAGGCTTTAATCTTGATTTTGCACCTGTTGCCGATACCTGGTCTAACAGCGCAAATACCGTTATCGGTAAAAGAGCATACAGCGATGACTTTGAGGAAACTGCAGAACTTGTTGCAGCGGCTGTTAAGGGCTTTAATGACGGTGGTGTTATGTGTACGCTGAAGCATTTTCCGGGGCATGGCGATACTTCTGAGGATAGTCATTCCGGAAGTGCATATGCAACCAAGAGCCTGGCAGAGCTGGCGAAGGAGGAGTTCCTTGCATTTAAGAGCGGAATTGATGCGGGAGCAGATATGGTCATGGTTGGTCATATTACGATGACCGGCGTTGACGGACTTCCGGCTGTATTTTCTCATACAATGGTTACTGAACAGCTGAGAGAAACTTTAGGGTTTGAGGGTGTTATCGTAACAGACGCTCTTAACATGGGAGCAATCTCAAATATTTACAGCAGTGATGAAGCGGCTGTAAGATGTATAGAAGCCGGTATAGATCTTCTGCTGATGCCTAATGATCTGGAGACAGCTGTTTCAGGGGTCGTTTCTGCTGTTGAAAATGGCACCATCTCGGAAGAACGTATCAATGAAAGCGTGAGAAGGATACTTAAGCTGAAATACGAGAAGCTTGATTAGAATATGAATCATTTACCGGTTTGTCACTGTCATTAGAGACGGATTGCCGGATAACAATAGAAAGGATATACTCTGAGACAAACTTGAATCGGAGAAACAAAAAACATGAGGATTTTTAACACACTGACAAGAAAAAAAGAAGTATTTAAACCTATAGTTCCGGGAAAGGTCGGAATCTATGTATGCGGACCAACCGTATATGATTACATCCATATCGGAAATGCAAGACCTATGATCGTTTTTGATACCCTCAGAAGATATTTTGAATATAAGGGCTATGAGGTAAACTATGTATCAAACTTCACAGATGTTGATGATAAGATCATTAAACGTGCCATAGAGGATGGCGTGGATTCAAGTGTGATCTCTGAGAAATATATAGAAGAGTGCAAGAAGGATATGAAGGCTCTGAATGTGCGTCCGGCAACAACTCATCCACAGGCTACTAAAGAGATTCCTGATATGATCGACATGGTTGAAACTCTTATCGATAAGGAGCATGCTTACGAGAAGAACGGAACGGTGTATTTCAGAACAAGAAGCTTTAAGGATTACGGAAAGCTTTCACATAAAAATATTGACGAGCTTGAGTCAGGTCACAGAGCTGAGGCGCATCAGCTGAAGGTCAGCGGTGAGGATGAGAAGGAAGACGAACTTGATTTTGTTCTCTGGAAGCCTAAGAAGGAAGGCGAGCCATCATGGGGATCACCTTGGGGTGATGGTCGTCCGGGCTGGCATCTTGAGTGCTCGGTTATGTCTAAGAAATACATCGGAGGTACTATAGATATTCATGCCGGCGGAGAGGATCTTATCTTCCCACACCATGAGAACGAGATCGCACAGAGCGAGGCTGCAAACGGTACTGAATTTGCAAGATACTGGATGCATAACGGATTCCTTAAGATCAATAATGAGAAGATGAGTAAATCGCTCGGTAATTTCTTTACCGTTAGAGATATCTGTGCAAAATACGACCCTCAGGTTATCCGTTTCTTTATGCTTTCGGCTCAGTACAGAAGTCCTCTGAACTTCTCTGAAGAGCTTGTGATCGCTGCAAAGAACGGACTTGAGAGAATCCTTACCTGCGCAGAGAAGCTGAGAGATGTTATCGGTACGTCAGATGATGCTTCAGAGAGTGAACTCACTTTAGAGGAGCAGGCTGTTCTTGATGGTATTAAGCCTTATATCGAAAGATATGAGGAGGCTATGGATGATGATCTTAATACAGCAGACGCTATTTCGGTTATATTTGAACTTGTAAAATATATCAATACCAATATAAATTCGGATTCATCCAAGACACTGGCAAAGGCACTGTATAATACACTTGAAAAGCTTTCTGATGTTATGGGAATCATAATCGAAGCAAAGTCAGATTCTCTTGATTCCGAGATAGAAGCACTTATTGAGGAGAGACAGCAGGCAAGAAAGAACAGGGATTTTGCAAAGGCTGACGAGATTCGCGACAAGCTTCTCGGTGTGGGTATCGAGCTTAAGGATACACGTGAAGGAGTAAAATGGAAGAGAATATAATACTCGCTTCTGATAAAAATGACTCAGACATGGTTCGGCATGAATCGGTTTTGACAGGTAATACATATGAGTCGGAAGAGGCTGTTTCGAGAAATTACTCGGGACTTGCTCTGGCCTATATCGGTGACAGTATATTTGATCTGTATATCAAGGATTATTTTGTCAGAAAGAACAATATGCAGACTGAAAAATACCATAAGGTCGTTACAGGTATAGTTAAGGCTGTCAATCAGGCTGCTCTTATAGACAGGCTTATCGAGGAAGAAAAACTGACAGAGACGGAGCTTGAGATATATAAGAGAGGCCGTAATTCATCGGTTCATACCAAGGCTAAAAATGCGACCATGGGCGAATACAAGAAGGCTACAGGATTTGAGTCGGTTCTTGGCTTCAATTATCTGACAGGCAATAAGGACCGGCTCGCTTTCTTTGCCGGGGAGGCGCTCAGCTTTGCGGGATATCTGGATCGATGATCATATATTTAAGGATATCTGATTCGTTTGTTAAGACGTTTATAAATAAAAGTTCTATGAGGTGACTTGTCTGGCGAAACCTGTTTTATTAGAGCTTGTTTGTTTGGTGTCATTTGAGTAAGTATGAGTTTTTTTAATGAAAGAGTGTGTTATATGGATAATAATAAAACAAATGATAATGATAAAAATACAAGCCTTGCTGAGGGCAGGAATGCGGTAACTGAAGCTTTGCGTTCCGGAAGGTCCGTTGAGAAGCTTTTTATACAGGAAGGACTCAGGGATGGAGCGATAAATACTATTCTTCGAGAGGCTAAAAAGAGAGATATAACCTATTCTTTCGTATCAAAGCAGAGGCTTGACCAGATGTCTGAAGCGGGAAGACATCAGGGAGTTATTGCTCAGTGTGCAGAATACTCTTATTCGGAGCTGGAAGATATATTTAAAAAGGCTGAAGAAAAAGGTGAAGCACCTTTTGTATTCATACTTGATGAGATCGAAGATCCGCATAATCTCGGCGCAATCATCAGAACCGCTAACCTTTGCGGGGCTCACGGTGTCATAATCTCGAAACACAGGGCAGCGGGTCTTACATCTACAGCCGTAAGAGCTTCGGCAGGAGCAGTTAATTATACGCCGGTCGTTAAGGTTACGAACATTGCAAAAACCATAGAGGAATTAAAAAACAGGGGAATGTGGTTTGCGTGTGCGGACATGGGCGGTGAGCTTATGTATAACTGTGATCTTAAGGGATCACTCGGTATAGTCATCGGAAATGAAGGCTCCGGTGTCTCAAGAAATGTGAAGGAAAAGTGTGATTATGTGGTCAGTATCCCGATGAAGGGTGATATTGATTCATTGAATGCTTCGGTAGCGGCAGGGGTGCTTGCTTATGAGGCAGTTAGGCAGAGAATGGGGAAATAAGCAATGCTTGATTATGAAAAAATGACCGACGAAGAGCTGGTTATGATCGCTCACAACAAGGATGTGAGAGCGGAAGAGGTACTGCTGCAGAGATACAGCAGACTCGTTCGTAAGGAGATAAGATTTCTCTTTATTGTGGGCGCTGACAGTGATGATCTCCTTCAGGAGGGGATGATCGGTCTGGTGAAGGCTATCAGGGATTTTAAGCCTGATAACGGAACGGCGTTTATGACATTTGCAACTATTTGTGTCAGAAGGCAGATAAGAACGGCTATTACAGCATCAAACCGTCAGAAACATCTGCCACTTAATTCGTATATTTCATTTTATTCGGGTGAAGATGGTGAGGATGATCTCTCAAATGTGCTGGGTGATTCGGAACTTGATAATCCTGAAAATATAATCCTTGCTGAGGAAAGACGGCAGGAGAGATATAAAGCTATAGAAGATAAGCTTAGTGCATATGAGAAGAAGGTGCTGCTTCTTTATTTGAGAGGTTTTTCATACCAGGAAATAGCACAGGAGATAAATAAAAATGAAAAGTCTGTTAACAATGCACTTACCAGAATAAGGCTTAAGCTGGCAGTTTGATCAGGAAGAAAAAAAACTGTTAAACATGATATTTCCAACAGTTTATTATAAACAAAGGAGAAGAGAGAAATGAGTAAATGTATTTATTGTGGTACGGAACTTACTGATGGGGCTCTTTATTGCGGCGGATGTGGTAAGAAACAGGAAATGTCTCAGGAAGAAAGTGTGGAGAAAACAGGTGC
>OCTW011617690.1_pt1 | contig 17634 bp, 11 predicted proteins | sample 1539671 | NCBI WGS metagenome assembly OCTW01 (sample SAMN02144230, study PRJEB22623) | gut metagenome | biome: sheep rumen | host: Ovis aries | place: New Zealand
CGTCACATTGGGGCGTCTCCCGATCACAGTTTGATAAATCATTGTCATTAGCTGTAGAGACGTCACATTGGGGCGTCTCCCGATCACAGTATGATAAATCATTGTTATTAGTTGTAGAGACGTCACATTGGGGCGTCTCCCGATCACAGTTTGATAAATCATTGTTATTAGTTGTAGAGACGTCACATTGGGGCGTCTCTCCTTTGAGTTGTGAATCAGAAGCAATTGCAATGATTAGATGAATATGGTTGGGCATAACCGTGGAATAAGGAACGGTGACATTCGGGTGTAGTTCTTCGATTTGTTGGATACAATATTTTGTATATTTGCCCATTTCCGTGAGATACATCTCATCGGCAACTATTTCCCCAAAATAATGTTTTTTCCCTGTCGTGCAAATTGTGACAAAGTACAAACCTTCATTGTAATTGCACCAAGAGGCACGGGCTGTCTTTATACGGTATTTGCCTTCGTACAATTCATTGTTTTCTTGTCTTGCCTGAGGTTTCATTTTAAAATGATTGTGTGTTTGGAAGACGCCCCAGTGTGACGTCTCTACATTTTCTGGTGTGTGTTTGGGAGACGCCCCAGTGTGACGTCTCTACATTATCTGGTGTGTGTATGGGAGACGCCCCAGTGTGACGTCTCTACATTTTCTGGTGTGTGTTTGGTAGACGCCCCAGTGTGACGTCTCTACATTTTCTGGTGTGTGTTTGGGAGACGCCCCAGTGTGACGTCTCTACATTTTCTGGTGTGTGTTTGGGAGACGCCCCAGTGTGACGTCTCTACATTTTCTGGTGTGTGTTTTGGAGACGCCCCATTGTGACGTCTCTACATTTTGGGGATGATTAAATGGATTTCAGGCTTTCCAGACGGGCGATGTATTTGCCCAGGATGTCGAATTCGAGGTTGACAGTGGTACCGACCTCGATGTCGCAGAAATTGGTGTTTTCCATGGTGTAGGGGATGATTGCCACTTGGAAAGTACGTTCCGTGGGATTACATACGGTCAGCGAAACGCCGTTGACAGTGACGCTGCCCTTGTCGACGGTGAAATAACCGCGACGGGCCATCTCTGGGTCAAAACCATGTTCGAAGGTGAAGTAGGTGCTGCCGTCGGCATCCTCCTTGGCCGTGCAGCGGGCGGTGCAGTCGACATGTCCTTGCACGATATGGCCGTCGAGACGGCCGTTCATCAGCATCGAGCGCTCGACGTTGACCCTGCTGCCTACCTCCAACTGTCCGAGGTTCGACCGGTCCAAGGTTTCTTTCATGGCGGTCACCGTATAGCGGTCGCCGTCGATCTTCACCACGGTGAGGCACACACCGTTGTGACTGACGCTTTGGTCGATTTTCAATTCCTGGGTGAATGAACAGGTGAGGGTGAGGTCGACGTTGCCGCCGTCACGCACGAGGCCTACGACTGTGGCCATTTCTTCTACGATTCCTGAGAACATGATGGATTTGTTTTTTTAAAAAAGGTCGTACCGGTGATGTGATGAAAACTCCGTTTTCAGATGATTTGGGAGCTTTCTGCCTTTGTAATCCACCGGCTCGTGAGAGCTGTCCTTTCGGATGTGGCCCGCCATTGACAAGAGAAGTATTCCCGGTTTTCGAAATAATTTGATGAGTATCCCGATCTAACCCGATACGACCTATGGTTGTCCTTTCGTTTGCAAAAGTAATGCTTTCCCGACAATCTTCCAAATGTTTTGAGAAAAACATCGGTTTGATCACCTCACTTCGGCGAGAATCTCGGAGAGGGTGGGGTGGATATGCACGATATCACGCAACTGTTGGAGGGTGGCGTTCATCGCCATGAGTGATGAGGCTTCTTGCACAAGGTCTGCGGCATGGGCACCATAGACATGGCACCCGATGAGACGGTCATCCGGCGAGACCAGCACTTTCACCATGCCTTCCGTCTCGTCCATAGCCAGGGCCTTGCCGTTGGCACGGTAATAACCCTTGTGGCAACTGTAGGCCGTGCCAGCTTGTTTGCAGGCATCTTCGGTGATTCCCACACAGGCTGCCTCGGGATGAGTGAAGATAGCGGCGGGGATGAGGTCGAGACGGATGTGGTCGTTGCGCTTCAGGATCGTGTTGACGACGTGGATGCCTTGGTAAGTGGCAGCATGGGCAAGCATCATGCGCCCATTGACATCGCCGATGGCGTAGATGCCATCGACATTGGTGCGCAGATCATCGTCGACGACGATACCTGTCCTGCCGGTTTCCACTCCTGCTTTCTCCAGGTCGAGTCCTTCGGTGTTGGCGGCCCGGCCTGTGGCGATGAGGATCATGTCAGCCTCTACCACGGCCTCCTTGCCTTTCCTTTCGTAGACCACGCCTTCTGGCGTGATCGCTTTCACAGCCGATTGCATCTGGAAGGTGACACCGCGCCGGGCGATGGTCTGGCGCAAACGTTTGGCAATGTCGCTGTCGAGGGTGGGCAGGCATTCTTTGAGGAATTCCACGACTGTCACCTCACTGCCAAAACTGCTGAAGATGGACGCAAACTCCATGCCGATTACGCCTGCGCCTACGATGCACAGCCGATGGGGGATTTCAGTGATGTCAAGGAGTTGGGTTGAGGTGACTACTCTTGGGTCGTCGATGCCGGGGATGGGCAGCATTTTCGCTACCGAACCTGTAGCGATGATGATGTGGGGCGCCGTGTATACCTCGTCGCCGACGGCTACTTCCTTCGCAGAGAGGAAATGAGCTTTCCCTCTCACCAACTGGATGCCCGGTGCGGACAGGAGTGTCTCGACGCCGTTGCGCAGAGCGTCCACCACTTGCCGTTTCCGTTCCATCACCTTCGAGAAGTCAAGGCTGAAAGAGAGGTCGTTCAGACCGAAAACCGAAGCTTTATGGAGCGTGTCGAGAATCTCGGCATTCCGGCAGAGTGTCTTGGTGGGTATGCAACCGCAGTTGAGGCAGGTGCCACCTGCCTGGGCTTGTTCGATGATGGTCACCGTCAGTCCGTTGGAGGCGGCATATTCAGCGGCCCTGTAACCTCCAGGGCCGCTGCCGATGATAATCAGATCTGTTGTGTTCATATCATTGATGTGGGTTTCTCAAGACTCGCTGCTCAGTTGACGGTAGGTGAGCACAGGGTGCTTGGCTGCCAGCACGTCGTCAACACGGCCGATCGGCGTGCTGTGGGGAGCGGTCTTCACCAACTCGGGATCGGTGGCGGCTTCCTTGGCGATTTGCCGCATCACCTGGATGAATCCCTCGATGGTGTCGAGACTCTCGCTTTCGGTTGGCTCGATCATCAACGACTCATGGAAGAGCAGCGGGAAGTAGATCGTCGGAGCGTGATAGCCATAGTCGAGCAGGCGTTTGGCCACATCCATGGTGGTGACACCGGTCGACTTGTCTTTCAGACCGTCGAACACGAACTCATGCTTGCACAGTCCGTTGATGGGCAGGAGATAAAGGTCCTTGAGCGACTCTTTGATGTAGTTGGCGTTGAGTGTGGCCAATGGCCCCACCATCCGGAGGTTCTCCTTGCCAAGGGAGAGAATGTAGGTATAGGCACGCACGATAACGGCGAAATTACCCAGAAACTCTCCTACGTGGATGGCCTCGCCGTCGGTCTCGATACGGTAGGTGTCGCCTTCGCAGATCACCCGAGGACGGGGGAGCAGGTGCTCCAGTCCCTTGCGCACGCCGACCGGACCGCTGCCCGGGCCACCACCACCATGTGGGGTGGAGAAGGTCTTGTGGAGGTTGATGTGCATCACGTCGAAGCCCATGTCGCCGGGGCGGCAGGCCCCCAGCAGGGGATTGAGATTGGCTCCGTCGTAGTACATCAGACCGCCGCAGTCGTGCACCAACTGGGCTATCGTGGGAATGTCGCGCTCAAACATGCCGAGGGTGTTGGGGTTGGTCATCATCATGGCGGCGATGCTGTCGTCGAGCAAAGTCTTCAGATGCTCCACGTCCACACTGCCGTCGGCATTGCTCTTCACTTCGACCACTTCCAGACCGCATACGGCTGCTGAGGCGGGGTTGGTGCCATGGGCCGTATCGGGTACGATGACTTTCACGCGCTTGTCATCGCCACGGCTTTGATGGTAGGCGCGGATCACCATCAGTCCGGTCAGCTCTCCATGGGCTCCGGCGAAGGGATTGAGTGTGAACTCACTCAGTCCGGTGATGGCCGAGAGGGATTGCTGCAGTTTGTAATACACCTCCAGGGCTCCTTGGCAGGTCTCTGCGGGTTGCAGAGGGTGAAGTCCAGCAAAACCTGTCATGGCGGCTGTTTCCTCATTGATGACAGGGTTGTATTTCATCGTGCAACTGCCAAGGGGATAGAAACCGTTGTTGACACCGAAATTGTTGGCACTGTGGTTGGTGTAGTGCCGCACGACTGTCATTTCGTCGCATTCCGGCAGTTCCGCGTCATTGGAGCGCCGCATGGTGCTGGGCAGGGAATAGCCGCCCATTGTGGCTTCGGGCAGCGAATAGCCTTTGCGTCCTGATTTCGACAGCTCGAAAATCAGATGTCCGTATAATTTGTTGTTCATCGCGTCTCCTCCTTCGTTAGTTCTACCAGTTTGTTGATCTCCTCCTTCGTGCGTTTCTCTGTCACGGCAAACATGATGGTGTGCTCGCCAACCTTCACGCCGCCGAGGATGCCGTTGGCAATCATCCGCTGTTGCAGCAGGTCCACATCACCGTCATAGTCCACGCAGAACTCATTGAAGAACTCCTGGTCGAAGGTCTTCTTGAAATGGCCGGTGGCAATCAGTTGGTCGCACAGGTAATGGGCGCCCTCAAAAGAGCGTTGGGCAGCCTCTTTCACACCTTCCTTGCCCATGACAGCACAGTAGATGGTGGTCCAAAGGGCCATCAGACTCTGATTGGAGCAGATGTTGGAGGTGGCTTTCTGACGGCGGATGTGTTGTTCGCGGGCTTGCAAGGTGAGTACGAAGACCCGCTGGCCACGGTTGTCCTTCGTCATGCCGACGATACGGCCGGGCATCTTGCGCATCAGTTTCTCATTGCAGCACAGATAACCCACGTAGGGACCGCCGAATGACATGGGAATGCCCAGAGACTGTCCGTCGCCCACGGCAATGTCGGCTCCCCATTCTCCAGGGGTCTTCAAAAGGGCAAGGTCAAGGGCAACGCTGTTGATGATCAACAGGGCTTTCTGGGCGTGGACTTTCTCTGCATAGCCGGAGAAGTCCTCCACGATGCCATAACGGTTGGGCTGCTGCACCACGACACCGGCCACGCCACCTTCCGACAGGAGGCGTTCCATCTCTGAGGAGTCGGTGACACCGTCTTTGGAGGGGATGAGGCTGAGGTCGACACCATGGAAATGGGCATAGGTGCGCACCACTTGGAGAATCTTCTCGTCGACCGTCGAGGAGACGAGCACGCGGTTGGCTTTCTTCGCATTGGCAGCGGCCATCAGTACAGCCTCCGCAGTGGCGGTGCTGCCGTCGTACATCGAAGCATTGGAGATGTCCATGCCGGTGAGCTCGGCCATCATGCTCTGGTATTCGAAGATATAATGCAGCGTGCCCTGTGAGATCTCTGCTTGATAGGGGGTGTAGCTGGTGAGAAACTCCGAGCGGCCCACGATGCTGGGCACCACGGAAGGTGTGTAGTGGTCGTAGACACCGGCACCTGCGAAGACGGTCAGCAGACTGTTTTTGCTGCACAGGCGCTCAAAGGTCTGGCGGATCTCCAGTTCGCTCTTGGCACTGGGCAGGTCATACGCTCCTTTGAAGCGGATGCCCTCGGGGATTTCTGAATACAACCCGTCGAGGTCGTCGACACCTACTTTCTCAAGCATGGTGTCGATGTCCTCTTGGGTATGCGGAAAATACTTATACATGTGTCGGGATGGGGATTGGTGCGTTTTATATGGGTTATTCCTTGCAGTGGGCTTCGTAGTCTTCCGCACTCATCAGGTTGTCGAGCTCGGTCTTGTCAGTGAGTTCCACCTTGATGATCCAGTTGGCGAAGGCGTCGGCGTTGAGAAGTTCAGGGGCATCGGCGAGTTTGTCGTTCACCTCCACCACAGTGCCGCTGACGGGTGAGATCAGGTCGCTGGCGGCTTTCACGCTCTCCACGGCACCGAATTCCTCACCGGCTTCCACTTCGTCGTCCACTTCGGGCATGTCGACATACACCACATTGCCAAGGGCATGCTGGGCATAGTCGGTGATGCCGATGTAGCCAAACTCGTCTTCCACTCTCACATACTCGTGTGACTCTGAATAATAGAGTCCTTCAATAACTTTTGCCATGATTTTATGTTTTTGGTTTTTTTGATGATTGCTGTGCTTTATTTCTTGTAATGTTTGTCGTAGAATCTCTTCTTCACCACGACCCCGGGGAACGTCTTCTTGCGGATCTGGATCTCAAGCGGTGTGCCGAGCTTCGAGACGGCGGTGTCGACCAGTGCCATGCAGACACTCTTGCCTGTCGAGATGGAGTTGTAGCCTGTGGTCACTTCGCCCACTTTCACGCCGTCCTTGAGCACATCGTAGCCGTGGCGTGGGATGGCCTTGCCTTCCAGTTCGATACCGACGACACGCTTGGTCACGCCTTCTGCCTTCTGGCGCACAAGGGCTTCCTTGCCGATGAATTCTTCCTTGTCGAGCTTGCAGAACATGCTCAGTCCTGCCATGACGGGTGAGATCTCCTCCGACAACTCGTCGCCGTAGAGCGGCAGACCGACCTCGAAGCGAAGGGTGTCGCGGCATCCCAGTCCACAGGGCTTGCAGCGGCCGCTCTCCATCAACTTGTCCCACTGGCCGCGGATGAATTCATGCGAACCGTAGATCTCGAAACCATCCTCACCGGTGTATCCTGTGCGGCTGATGATGATGGTCTCGCCCTGGGTGTCGATGGTCTTGGCGGTGTAGAACGTCAGTTCCCTGCAAGGAAGTCCGAGAACTTCCTCAACCACGGCCTCAGCCTCTGGTCCTTGCACGGCGATCTGTCCGTAGTAGTCGGAGCAGTGGTCGAAGGTGAGGTCATAGCCTTCGAGATGTTGCTGCATCCATGCCACGTCCTTGTCGATGTTGGCGGCATTGATCACGAGGAAGAAGTCGTTCTCGCCCATGCGATAGACCAGCAGGTCATCGACAGTGCCACCGTCGGGGTAGCACATCATGCCATAGAAAATCTTGCCGTCGGTGGCACCCGTGATGTCATTGGTGAAGATATGGTTGACGTATTTCTCGGCGTCTTTCCCCTGGATGCGCACCTCTCCCATGTGAGAGACGTCAAACACACCGCAATGCTGGCGCACGGCGTTGTGCTCATCGATGATCGACGTATATTGGATCGGCATGTCGAATCCTCCGAATGGTGAGATCAGGGCCCCAAGACCGACATGTTTGTCGTAAAGGCAGGTTTTCTTGTTTTCCATAATGCTATTGTTGTTTAATGATAATGTTGATCAGGTCTTCTTTTTTGAGATGGAGAATGATGTCGCCGACGGTTTCCGGAAGGGCGGCACGAAGGCTTTCCTCATCCATTCGGGTTCCGATCAGGTGATTGATGATGCCTTCGTCGATGTCGCCCACAAGGAAAAAGTCGCCCATGATGCTGGCATCCTTGATGATGCCGTTTTTCAACTGCATCCTCACCTCAAAGTCGCCGACTCCTTCTATCCTTCGGCGCCTCACCAGCGTGTAACTGGGGTTCTTGCCATAGATGAAGGCTTCTGAGAGGTAGGTCTTCTCGATTTCCTCGATCTGGCCGATGGCGGATTCCTCCAGCGTCAGCTGCTTGTCGCAGAGGGTTTGTCTGACAAAGTCCTTGAACTCGTCAATCCCCATGTCGGTGTGGTCTTTCAACAGGGTGACATGCTGTCGCACGCTTTCCACTCCTTTGCTGATGAGTTTCTCATCGCCCGGGGTGATGCTGCCCACCATGTGCTGCATGTTGGTGTCGTAGAGCATAGTGCCATGCACGATGCTCCTGCCGGGGATATGGTAGAACGCATTGCCCGATACCTTCCTGCCGTCAATGAGGATGTCGTTGCGCCCGGTCGCTTTGGCGTCGATTCCCAAGCGGCAGAGCACGAGTGCCACCAGATTGACATAGCGGTTGAACGTGAGACCGACGTGCTCGTCCTTGGTGATGTAGGAGAACATGATGTTGCCCATATCGGCGTAGACACAGCCGCCCCCGCTTTTCCTGCGGTAGGTCTGGATGCCATGCCGCCGGCAGTAGGGCAGGTTGACCTCGTTCTCTATGAGTTGGTTCCGGCCGAAAATCACCGTTGGCTCCACCTGCCACATCATGAAGCAGTCGTCTTCGTCGAGGTATCTCGCCACGTATTCCTCTGTGGCAAGATAGAAGGGCAGTTCTCGGGGAGATTTTCCCGGCAGGGTGATGTAGGTCATAGTATCTTATTCCTGATCCGGCACGACGGATGGTGCAGCTTCAGGTAACGGACTTTGCATTTTTTGCAAAAATAACAAATATTTATCTCATAACCATAAAAAAACAGACCTTTTTTCGGAAGATTGAAAATAAAAAAAACGGGCTGTTTCATTTTGGTCTTGAAACAGCCCGTTTGATATTATTCTTTAAGAAGAAAAGCTTTGAAATCTTCAAATTCTCGACTCATGCCGACGCTCGATTTCTTTCCTTTCATGAAAGCTGCGAGGCGCGGCGGGATGGCGATGTCGGTAGAGAGGATCTCATCGACTTTCTCCTTGAATTTGGCAGGGTGGGCGGTCTCGCAGAACACGCCGCACTCGCCTGGGGCTAACTGCTCCTTGAGGGCTTGATAGCCGCAGGCTCCGTGGGGGTCGAGCACATAACCGGTCGACGCATAGCAGTCGCGCATGGCCTGGCGGATGGCCTCGTCGGTGTAGGTGGCACCGCTGATATACGAGGTGATGCGCTCATGCGATCCTCCATAGAGGTCGTAGACTCGGGCGAAGTTGCTGGGATCGCCGACGTCCATCGCATTGGCTAAGGTTTGCTGGCTGGGCTTGGGCTCGTATTTCCCGGTGCGGAGGTATTGGTAGAAGATGTCGTTGGCGTTGTTGGCAGCGATGAAACGCTTGATGGGAAGTCCCATCTCCACGCCGAAAAGACCGGCTGTGATGTTGCCGAAATTACCACTCGGAACGCACATCACCATGTTGTCTGCTTTGCCGAGCGCTTTCATGCGGGCGTAGGCATTGAAGTAATAGAAGGCCTGGGGCAGGAAACGGGCCACATTGATGGAATTGGCGCTTGTGAGCCGCATGTGGGTGTTGAGGTCGCTGTCGAGAAACGCTTTCTTCACCAGTGCCTGGCAGTCGTCGAAGACTCCGTCGACCTCAATGGCGGTGATGTTGCGCCCCAAGGTGGTGAACTGGCATTCCTGGATGGGACTGACCTTGCCTTTGGGGTAAAGCACGTAGACGTGGATGCCGTCGACACCCAGAAACCCGTTTGCCACGGCAGATCCGGTGTCGCCGCTGGTGGCCACAAGCACGTTCACCCTGCCTGACTGCTCCTTGCGGATGAAATATTGCAGCAGGCGAGCCATGAAGCGTGCGCCTACATCCTTGAAGGCCAATGTGGGTCCATGGAAGAGTTCCAGGGCATAAATGCCTTCTTCCACATTCACCACCGGACAATCGAAGGAGAGTGTGTCATAGACAATGCTGCGGAGGTCTTCCGAGGGAATATCATCGCCGAAGAAGGCGTCCGCCACGGTATAGGCGATTTCCTGGAATGACAATTGGTCGATCAGGGAGAAAAACGATTGTGGGAGCTTTTTGATCTGCTCGGGCATATAGAGGCCCCTGTCATTGGCGAGACCTTTCACCACGGCTTCTTTCAGCGAGGCTGTGGGGGCGGTCTTGTTGGTGCTGTAATATCTCATAGAAAAATGTTGTATGATAAATGATTTTTCTCAGGCGTTCATCAATGCTTGCATAAACTCCTGAAGACGGAGTAGCCCATAGTCACCTGTGACTGTGCTCACCTCGTCGTAGCGTGTCACTGTGTCGGGCACAATCTGTGGATGCCAGATGATGAAAGGCACAGGCTCATTGACATGGATGCGCATTTCCACGGGTGTGGGATGGTCGGGGAGTATGGCGATGCAGACGGGTTCCGGCCAGTTGCTCACTTCCTCGTAGATGGGACGGATGATGCGGTGGTCAAGGTATTCGATGGTGCGGATTTTCAAGTCCAGGTCACCGTCGTGCCCTGCTTCGTCGCTGGCCTCCACATGGAGGAAGACAAAATCCTCATTGCGCAGTGCCTGGATGGCTGCCGCCGCCTTCCCTTCGTAATTGGTGTCGGAGAGTCCTGTCGCACCCTCCACTTCGATGATGCGAAGTCCGGCGTAATGGCCGATACCCTTGATGAGGTCGACTGCCGAGATGACGCTGCCTGACTTCACTTGTGGGAACAGTTGGCTGATGGTTTGCATCGAAGGACGGTAACCGGGACTCCAGGGCCAGATGGAGTTGGCTTCGTCATGTCCGGCCGTGCGCCGACGGATATTGATGGGGTGCACGGAGAGCAGTTGCTGGGAGCGCAGGATGAGGTCGTTGATGAGGTCGGCTGTTTCTTGTGCCGACAATCGCCCCTCTTCTTGAGGCGCACCCGCTTCGGCTTTCACGAGGAGGGGCTGCCAGGGTTGGTCGGGATGGTCGTGGGGCGGCGAGCAGATGATGTGCTTGTTGCCGCCACGGATGACGAGCAGGTGCCGGTATTGGATGCCGGTGATGAACCTCACCCTGTCGTCGCCCAGATGCGCGTCGAGGTAGTGGATGAGGATGTTGGCATCAGCTGTGGAGAGATGTCCTCCGTGGTGATTCTTGATCTTTCCGTCATTCAGGCAGATGATATTGCAGCGGATGGCCATGTCATCGGGGCGCATCTCGTAGCCAATGGAGGCGGCCTCAAGCGGACCCCGGCCCTCATAGACTTGATTCAGGTCGTAGCCCATGATGGCGGTGTTGGCCACCTCCGAACCGGGAGGGAAGCCTTCGGGCACGGTGATGAGCCTGCCAGTGCGGCCTTTTTGGGCCAGGAGGTCCATGTATGGGGTGTTGGCATACTGAAGGGGAGTCTTGCCGCCTAATCGGTCGATGGCATGGTCAGCCATGCCGTCGCCAAGGATGATGATGTGCTTCATGCTCTTAAATGTTTGCGATGCTCATGATGTTGGCGAAAACTCCTGCTGCGGTGACACTGGCTCCGGCGCCATAACCTTGGATCTGCATCGGGAACTCCCGGTAGCGCTCTGTTGTCAGCATCACGATGTTGTTGCTGCCTTGCAGGTTGTAGAACGGGTGGCCCTGGGGCACTTCTTGCAGTGCCACACGGGTCTCGCCATGGTCCATCGTGGCGACGAAGCGCCAGCGCTTGCCTTCTTTCTCCAGTGCCTGACGACGCTCCTCGAAATCCGCGTCGAGTTCGGGCAACCGTTTCCAGAAACTCTCCACGCTGCCTTTGAAGAAATCCGCTGGCACGAAGAGTTCTTTTCTCACGTCGGCCTGTTCCACCTTGTATCCGGCCTCACGGGTCAGGATGACAAGTTTGCGCACCACGTCAGTACCACTGAGGTCGACACGCGGATCGGGCTCGCTGTAGCCTTGTTCCTTGGCACGCCGCACGGTCTCGGAGAACGGAACGTCGGCAGCGATCTCGTTGAAGATGAAATTGAGTGTGCCGCTGAGCACTGCCTCGATCTTGAGAATCTTGTCGCCGGAGTTGCGCAGGTCGTTGATGGTGCCGATGATGGGCAAACCAGCTCCCACGTTGGTCTCGAAACGGAATTTCACGCCACGTTGCAGGGCCGTGCGCTTCAGCCGTATGTAGTTGTCATAGTCCGACGAAGCGGCGATCTTGTTGGCGGCGATCACACTGATGTTATGCTCAAGGAAGGACTGGTAGAGGTCGGCCACCTCGCCGCTGGCGGTACAGTCGACGAACACGCTGTTGAAAATATTCATGCCGGTCACCTCGTCGTGCAACCGCTGGTTGTCGCTGGGCATGGAGTTCTTGAGCAGGTCCTTGTAATAGTCAAGTGCTATGCCGTCGCGGTCGAAGATGGCTTTCTTAGAACTGGCGATGCCCACCACGTTGAGCTTCAGACGGCTGCTCTCCATGAGCTTCTCGTATTGCGAGCGGATCTGCTCGATGAGTTTGCTGCCCACCGTACCGATACCGCAGATAAACAGATTGAGCACCTTGTATTCCGACAGGAAGAAGGAGTCGTGAAGCACATTGAGCGACTTGCGCAGAAACCGGCCGTCGACCACGAACGAGATGTTGGTCTCCGAGGCGCCTTGCGCACAGGCGATCACACTGATACCGCTCCTTCCCAACGTCCCGAATAGTTTTCCGGCGATACCCGGCGTATGCTTCATGTTCTCACCTACGATGGCAATGGTGGCCAGGCCGCTCTCGGCATGCATGGGGAACATGGCTCCGGTCTCGATCTCCTTGGCAAACTCGTTGTTGAGCACTTCCACGGCCGACGATGCGTCGATGTCGCGCACACCGATGGAGGTGGAGTTCTCCGAGGAGGCCTGCGACACCATGAAGACGGAGATGCCGTTGGTGGCGAGGGCGGAGAAGATACGCCTGTTGACACCGATCACACCCACCATCGACAGACCGGTGACGGTGATGAGGGTGGTGCCGCTGATGCTGGAGATACCCTTGATGGGCTTCCGGTCGTTGGTGACCTGTTCTTTGATGATCGTGCCTGCGCCGGAAGGATTAAACGTGTTCTTCACCAGAATGGGGATGTTCTTCACGCAGACAGGATAGATGGTCGGGGGATAGATGACTTTCGCACCGAAGTTGCAGAGCTCCATGGCCTCTACGTAGCTCAGTTCGTTGATGGTGTAAGCGGTCTTGATGACTTTCGGGTCGGCGGTCATGAAACCGTCTACGTCGGTCCAGATCTCCAGAATCTCGGCATCAAGGGCTGCGGCGATGATTGAAGCGGTGTAGTCGCTGCCGCCGCGGCCGAGGTTGGTCACCTCATTGGTGTCCCGGTCCTTGCTGATGAATCCGGGCACCAAAGCCACTTTGGGCAGTTCGGCAAATGTCTCTCTCACCAGCGAGTTGGTCAGCTCGCTGTCGAGCACATGCTTGCCGCCCTTCCGGGTGGTCTTGATAAACTTGCCGGCGTCATACCACCGGGCGCCTTTGATGAGCGTGGCCACGATGTTGCTGCTCAGCCGCTCACCATAGCTCACAATGGCGTCGAGGGTTTTCTCACTAAGGTCATGGATGAGGTAAACACCGAAATAGATGCTTTTCAGTTGCTCAAATAGTGAGTCGATCGTCCAGAAAAGCTGCTCACGCTTGCGGGGCTCAGTGATGATGGTGTCGATCATCTTGTGATGACGGTCCACCATGGACTGGAACTCGTCGCGGTAACTCTCGTCGCCTTTCAGTGCCAGTTGCGAGGTGGAGATGAGCTTGTCGGTGATACCGCCGAGGGCACTCACCACCACCACTACGGGTTGACGACGGGCCTCGGCCTCTACGATGCGTTTTAAACTAAGAATGCTTTTTACGGAACCCACGGATGTTCCGCCGAATTTTAATACTTTCATGTGATGTCTTGCTTTTGGCACCCCAATACAAATGGGGCTGTGTCCATAATCGGGCGCAAAATTACAAAGAATCAGTGAGATGACAAAGCATTTTGGAAGATTAAAGCATTTTGATTTGAAGACAAAGTCGTCATGAGGGATTTTGGGGAAGCAAAGTCTTTTAGTTTCTAAGACCATAGTTGGGTGTTATTTGGGCAGCTGGTACTAAGATTTGGCGGAAAAAGACAAAACCCAGAATAAAAATTTGGCGGAAAATGACATTTTGGAAAAATAAATTTGGCGGGACAATATAAAAAAGTATTTTTGCAGTGGAATTATCGACAGAAAATGGAAGAGAATACCATCCGTTGTTGGCTTCATGCAGCAAAGACCGTCAAGGCTTCGCGATATGTGCCGACAAAGAGGAAAGGGTATGGCCTTTGACGTATTGCCGCCATTGTAACATCACATCTGCAAATAACTGAGCGCTTACATCTGTAAATTACAGGTGTATGCGCTTGCATTTAGTAGCGATTTCTGATAAACCGGGACTGCTTATAAACGATTCCGATGAAAATGCTGTTAAAAAGCACTGATTTTTGCCATTCATTGATGTTATTTCAAATTTTATTTGTAGTTTTGTGTCCAATACATGACAATTCCAAACAAGGAAAGTTTACATTACATGGATTTTTTCAGAATCTTATTCAAGATTAAACAGAAAGGAGAATAAAGAATGAAAACAAAGATTTTCAACAAACGCCTTTGCGCTATCATGATAGCATTATATTGTCAAGTTATCTTATATGCTCAAACACAATACGATTATTACGACGATAGCGCAGTTGCAGGTGGTGCAGATAGAGCACTTAATGGTATAATTGTCATTGTACTTCTTGTGATTGCAGCAATTGTCTTGTTGTTTATTGCAAGCGGAGTTTTAAATGTGTACTACTGGATTAACCCCAAAGCAGACCCCAGCTATAAGAGGGCTTTGGCGAAACAAGAGAAGGAAAGAAAACATGAAGAATATGTAAAAGAACAAAGGGAGAAAGCTTTCCCCAACGCTGTAGACTTAGGTTTGTCTGTAAAGTGGGCATCATTCAATTTGGGTGCTTATAAACCATCTGATATGGGAAGTATGTTTTACTGGGCAGAAAATCAGCCTTCGACTAAAGGGTATCCAAAATATAGTAAAGTTAAGGTTGATGTGATTGGTGATATAGCAGGCGATGATAAATATGATGCAGCTACAAACATGCTGGGTAGAAATTGGCGTTTACCAACAGATGAAGAATGTCAGGAACTCTTAAATAGGTGTAAATGGGAGACAAAAGTTATTGATGGCATTGAGGGCAGATTAGTTACAGGGCCTAATGGGAATAGTATATTCCTTCCTTTTAACCAAAAGAGTTTTACATCAGGGAAATACGTATCAGGACATTACTGGACATCAACTCCACATCATGGGAGTGAAAGCGCAAATGATTTGAGATTTGGAGAGAATTGTAAACTACCTGCTGAAATATGGTGCGCAACGGCTTGTCGCTGTTTGTTCGGTATAAGACCTATTTATACAACAGTTACAAGAGCAATGTCCGATATGCAGAAAATAGCAGAGACAAAGAATGCATATGACCAAATTTTGGAAGAAGAATCTCTCCTTGCAGACACAGAATTTGATTATAAATACTATCAGGATCAATGTGTAATACGCGAAGAAGAGAAGAAACAGAACAGAATTCCTCTATTTGGTGGCGTTTGTTTTGATGAAGATAAGATTCATAGAGACGAACATGGCGTTATTTATAGTTTGGATGGGAAAAGGCTTTTAGAAGGGAGTCATTGTGATTGTAAAACTTACAAAATTAAGGAAGGAACCGAGTTCGTATGTAATGGTGCATTTAGCACAGGGTTAGGGGAAGGCTTATTTAACAAAAAAAAGAAAACGCTTGAAAAAATTATTCTTCCATCAACACTTCTATATTTTCCGACATCAGCTGTTTCTGAAGGTTGTGCGATGGAATCTTTGAGTCCCAATTATAGTATAATTAACGAACTTCTCATTGATACAAGAAAGAAGTGTGTGGTTAAGTGTCTTAATCGTTTTATTCAAAAAATCGAAATATATGAACCCATTGAAGAAATTGGAGAATATGCCTTTGTCAACTGTAGCGTATTGCAAAGCGTTTCTTTGCCGAAGTCAATGCGGAGAATTGGAGAAAGCGCATTTCGTCATTGTGAAATGCTATGTAGCATAAACCTACCTGATTCTATTGACACTATTTCAGCAAGTGCATTCTTCAATTGCAAAGCTCTTCACATAAATCATTTGCCAAAAAATCTTTCTCATATTGGAGATTCTGCGTTTCAGTGGTGTATAATTGATGGTATAAAAATCCCAAAGTGTATAAAAGAAATCGGGAAAGATCCTTTCTCCAAGAATTCAAATAATATAACTTCGGAATCCTCTCGTTTTGTTATTATAAATTCATTATTAATCGATTCAGTAAATAACGAGTTAATTCAACTCGTTGATTCTACTGTTAAAGACGTTTCTATACCAGAATGCATAACCAAGGTAAGGGATAATGCTTTTATACATACAGACATTGAATCAATAACGATTCCTTCTTCTGTAAAAGAAATGGGTAGTGGGGTATTTTGGAATTGCAAGGTCTTATCAAGTGTTCAACTTGATTGTACAATAGAGAGACTACCTAATTCTATTTTCGCATGCTGTTCATCCCTTACATCATTCGATGTGCCTGAAAGCATAAAAGTCATTGAGTTGGGTGCTTTTTATAGATGCACAAACCTTCATACAATTATTTTAAACAAAGGACTTAGGACTATAGAGAATCGTGCATTTGAAGAATGTACAAATTTGTTATCACTGAACATCCCTGAGTCAATAGAGAGAATAGGAGATGATTATGGCTCTTGTTTTAAAGATTGTAAGAATCTAAAAGATGTTATCTACGATGCAAGAGAAGCAGTAATAACAGGCTTGCCTCAGGGTATGAACAAATTAACAATTGGCCCTCACGTTAATAAATTACCTAAGAACATCCTATACAATAATTCTGTAATAGAGGTTTTAGTTATAACCAACAATGTACGACGAATTGAAAAAGGTTGTATTGCTGATTGCCAAAATTTGAAAGAAATCTCAATAGCTTCAAAGGACATTGTGATTGAAGAAGGCTGGATTAGAAACTGCAAAAGCCTACGAACAATAAGAATACATGTAAATGCCTATGAACAAATCCTTCCATTAATACCGAAAGAACAAAAAATAAAGGTTAAGAAGATATATGACCATCAATTCCTATTTTTCAAATGGTAGTTTTGCAATGAACAAACCTGATACAGAGATAAAACGGTGGGGCATCGTTGTGATACAGTCACTGAATCCCAACGATTACAAAACGGGAGAAATACTTTATCATGATGTTCTACAATATAAAGAATATCATAAAGGAGAATCTTTCACTTCGTTCTATGATGTCAACTCGTCAGATGAATTTCGCTTGGCCGTTCAAACTATTGAAGATTCATTGTCGGAAGGCGATATTCTTACCCTTCAGATAGAAACACATGGCTGTGACGATGGTATTTGGTTAAACAATGGAGATATTCTCAAATGGAAGGAATTCTACGATATTATTAGACCGCTAAATATTAAAACTGGACACTTGTTATTTGTTGTGATGGCAATGTGCAAGAGTATTGCTATGATTTCAGCTATCAACCCCGAAAAGCGTGCACCATATCGAGCATTCATTTGTACGACAAGAGTTGTTACTTCAAATGAAATATATAGGGGTTTTCTTGCATTTTATGAGAAATACTTCAATATGTTGGACATTATGCAAGCCCTAAATGCATTGCAAAATGAAGTGAAGGATGATAATGGGTATTCTCCTTTTCAAGCGTTATCAGCTGAAAGCGTTTTTGATGAAACATTTAATCCCAATAGGAATATTTCTAGTCTGGTGGATAATCAGTTAAAACAATTAAACATCCCCATTACTGATTCAACGAAGTCAATAATGGCTTATTACATTCAACAGTTACT
>OCTW011603690.1_pt1 | contig 17616 bp, 13 predicted proteins | sample 1539671 | NCBI WGS metagenome assembly OCTW01 (sample SAMN02144230, study PRJEB22623) | gut metagenome | biome: sheep rumen | host: Ovis aries | place: New Zealand
TCGGCATCGTATAGCCTGCTGATGGCAGCAACACGCTCCTCCACGGTCTGGCATGGCACCTTGCTGTCGTTCACCCCTATGGCAACGACTATGCGATCGAAAATCTCCAAGCCTCGTGCCACGATGTCGGCGTGGCCCTTGGTAAAAGGATCGAAGGTTCCGGGAAAGATTGCTATTCTCATATTAGATGGGAAGTGAAGTAGTTGGGTTGTTTAAGTGGTTAAGCCGATAGCCGGACTCATGTGCCGATAGCATGGCAGCTGTCTATTCATCGTACTCAAAGTCCTCTTCAGGCCTATCCTCCTCAATCACCAGATTGTTGATGATAAACGTCTGGCGCTCGGGGGTATTCTTGCCCATGTAATAGCTCAGCAGGTCCTTCACCTGGTCAGCCTTGTGGAGGCTTACCTGCTCCAGACGGATGTCAGGGCCTATAAACTCTTTGAACTCATCGGGCGAAATCTCTCCCAGACCTTTAAATCGCGTGATCTGCGGGTCAGGGCCGAGCTCCTGAATGGCATTGACGCGGTCCTCCTCTGAGTAGCAGTAGCGGGTGATATACTCCGAACGCTCATTGCCGCTGCGTTTCTTGAGCAGTGCAGCCCCGGCGGCATCATCGTCAATCTTCTGGTTTTTGCTGGCTGAGCGCACCTTCTTCTTGTTGTTGCGCACACGGAACAGGGGCGTCTGCAGTATATAGACATGGCCCTTCTTGACCAGGTCAGGGAAGAACTGCAGGAAGAAGGTCAGCATCAACAGGCGGATATGCATGCCGTCCACATCGGCATCGGTGGCAATGATGACCTTGTTGTAGCGCAGGCCATCAAGGCCATCCTCAATGTTGAGGGCCGCCTGCAGCAGGTTGAACTCCTCGTTCTTATACACCAGCTCCTTGGTCTCTCCAAAACTGTTGAGCGGCTTACCGCGCAGACTGAAGACAGCCTGGGTCTGTGCATCGCGGCACTTGGTGATGGAGCCACTGGCCGAGAGGCCCTCGGTTATGAATATGGCCGTGTCGAGGCGGGGATCGCTGTCGGGGTCGTCATTCTTGCGTTTGGTCTTGGGAGCCGGATCACTATAGTGCACAATGCAGTCACGCAGCTTAGGGTTGTTGATGTTTATCTTCTTCTGCTTCTCCTTGGCGGCCTTCGACACCACGCTGGCCATGGCCTTGCGGTCGCGCTCCGACTCCTGAATCTTCTTCTGTATCTCCTCGGCCGTTTCAGGGTGCATATGGAGATAATTGTCAACATTCTTCTTAATGAAATCGCCCACAAACTTGTTGACGCTCACTCCCGACAGGGGGAAGGGCTTGCCCCTGCTGTCCTTTTCGGGAGCCATGGTCAACGAGCCGAGCTTAATCTTTGTCTGACTCTCAAAAGTAGGCTCAATAACCCTAATGGCAATAGCGGCCACCAGACCGTTGCGGATGTCCACCGGCTCAAAGTTCTTACCCAGATGTTCCTTGATGACCTTGGCAATATGCTCCTTAAAGGCACTCTGGTGGGTACCGCCCTGTGTGGTGTGCTGACCGTTGACGTATGAATAGTATTCCTCGCCATTCTGGTTAGCATGGGTAAAGGCTATGTCGATGCCCTCGCCCCGCAGGTGCACTATGTCGTAGAGGGCCGTCTCACTCATATTATCATTAAGCAGGTCCTCCAGTCCGTTGCGGCTCACTATGCGCCTGTTGTTATAGACTATCGACAGCCCCGTGTTGAGGTATGTATAGTTGCGCAGCAGTGTCTCCACGTGCTCTCCCCGGAACTTGAAATTCTTGAACAGCTGCGGGTCAGGCTCAAAATAGATGAATGTGCCGTCCTCCTCCTCGGTGCTACCCTGGCGGTCGTCGGTCAACTTGCCCTGCTCGAACGTCACCTCATGAAACTGGCCGTCCCTGTGGCTGCGTGCCACAAACTTGCGGCTCAGCGCGTTGACCGCCTTCAGACCTACGCCGTTGAGGCCCACACTGGCCGTGAAGACCGACGTGTCATACTTGGCACCTGTGTTGAGGCGACTCACTGCATTGAGCAGTCCGCCCAGGGGGATGCCGCGGCCGTAATCGCGCACCATGGCACAGAGGTCATCCTTCACCTCTACCTCTATGCGCTTGCCGAAACCTTCGTTAAACTCATCTATACTGTTGTCGATAGTCTCCTTCAGCAGCACATAGATGCCATCCTCGCGATAACTGCCGTCGCCCAGACGGCCGATATACATACCAGGACGGCGGCGGATGTGCTCCATGTCTTCAAGGTGCACTATCGACTCGTCGCCATAATTATTTTTCTTCAGGTCTTCTGCCATGTTTCGTTATTTGAAATTTGAAAGGAACCTCTCCCCAGCCCTCCCCAAGGGAGGGAGCTCCAGCTTAAACTCTATAGCCTCTTAGTATAGCAGCGGCGGCGCTTGTGGATGCGGTTCTCCAGATAGTGCCACTGCGACTGGATCTTGTCATTAACCTCCAGCTCGGGGTTAGTCTCGCCCCACTCAAAACCATGCTTGATGTAAATAGGTATCAAGTCAGCAAACATCATAGCGTTGACTCCCTTGCCCTGATACTCAGGCTTGATAGCTATCAGCAGCAGGTCGAGGATAGGCGGGCGCTTGATGAACAGCGCCTTCAGCAAGTGCCACCAGCCAAAGGGCCACAGCCGTCCCTTAGCCTTCTGCAGAGCCCTCGACAGTGAGGCCATAGAAATACCTACGCCAACCAACTCATTGTCAGAATCCTCCACTAGGGTCACCATGCTCAAGTCGAGAATCGGCAGATACTCGTTGATATAGCGGTCAATCTGGGCCTTAGTCATCTCCGAGTAGCCGAATAGCGGCTTGTAAGCCTCGTTGACCAAGTCGAATATCTTATAGCCCAGCCCCGTGCGGCGTATCTCCCTCACACTGCGCAGCTTGCGCACATGCAAGTTAAGCCTCTGCTGCACAATGCGAGCAATCTTCTCATACTGTTCAGGCAGCCTCTCCGGCACCTTCAGCTTCATCTCCACCCAGTCTATGGCCTTCTCCAGCCCCAACTTCTCCATGTGCTCTGGGTAGTAGGGGTAGTTATAGATGGTGGCCATCGTACTCAGCTCATCAAAACCCTCTATCAGCATGCCCTCTGCATCCATGTCCGTAAAGCCCAGCGGGCCCTCCATAGTCGTCATGCCCTTGTCGGCTCCCCACTGCTCAACCGCCTTAAGCAAGGCGCGGCTCACATCAAGGTCGTCAATGAAGTCTATCCAACCAAAGCGCACCGCTTTCTTGCCCCACGCGGCGTTAGCCTTATGGTTGATAATAGCAGCCACGCGACCCACCACCTTGCCGTTCTGATAGGCCAGGAAATACTCCGCCTCACAAAACTCAAATGCGGGATTGCGCTCCCTGCTGAACGTCTTGAGGATATCCGAATAGAGGTCGGGCACCGAGTAGGGGTTATCCTTATAAAGCTTATAGTTAAAACGCGCAAACCTCCTCAGTTCGCGAGGAGAGCTTACCTTATGAATAGTCGTCATCATAGTCTTTTTACAATCAACACTTAGTTTATATTAGATTTAAAGTTCGAGAGTTCAAGAGCAGCGCAAACATGTTAGTTCGAGAAACGAATCCTTCGCGAGGAAATCACCATAAATTTCTAGTAATTTATTTCTGTGCCTACTTCCTGAGCCGGCAACTTTCGTACTCTTAACTCATTCTCTAAAATTAATTACAAAAATACACATTCTTGCCGACATAACCGCACTATCAACCCTAAAAAAAGAAAAACCGACATCAAGTAAGCAGAAAACGCAACACTTTTTGCTGTTACAATTGCAATGTTTCAGAGTAATATCAAACGCTAACACGCAACATTTACAACAACAATAATGAACAGGAAGCCGCCCTGGCTGTTTACTGCGCCACAAAACAGGGCCTCGTCACCAGGACGGACTACAACAGCGTGGCAGACTACTTCGGCGACATACGCTCGCGCTCTGGTTACAATCGCTATCTAGCCAACCTCTCATTCTTTACCCTGTTGGAGATAGAGAGCACCATCAACCTCATCCAATCATTAACAGGTTCGTAGGTCAAAAAAACACATAACCTCGCAAACCTTACATATAAGGCATAGATTTCCTTATAAGACCGAATTCTTTACAAAAATCGCGCAGGGAGGGTCTGTCCCAGCACGATGAGATGGCGGCTCTGCGCGGTTAAATTTTGTCGCTTCGCGACTTGCAAATTGCGCAGATGAGGCCGGAAACGCAGATTTTATGACAAACTTAGGATTGAATGACTCTGACACCTGCAGGACATTAAACTTTACGCCTCTCGAACCCTACCGCTACGCTCCCAAACTCCCGATTTTCAATTTTCGATTTTCAATTTTCTTATAAAAAGCAGGGAAAATCTTGGTAGGTATTAAATAATGTTGTAATTTTGTTTAGAATTATGAAAAAGACAAGAAGAGTCTCTCCCACCCCTCCCCAGGGAGGGAGCCTTGGTGCCAGTGGCCCCGTCCTGACGGAGGGACAAAGTAGAGGACTCTGGTTCGGACTCTATAACTCTTAAACTATTCAATTTATCCATAAAAAACCTTTAACGCAATGAAAAAGTTTAGATTTATCATCTCCCTGGCAGCCATGCTGGTTAGCGCTGCCGCAGTGAATGCTCAGGAGAGGCCCACTACCAACACCGACGGCTCACACTGGTTTGTGGGCGTGCAGGGCGGTGCCTCATCAACTCTGACCAACTACAGCCCCTTCAAACTCATCACGCCGGTTGGCTCTGTTTATGTGGGCGGATTCTATAACAGCGTGGTCGGCGGCAGGCTACATTTCTCCGGCTTCCAGTCGAAAGGCGCCTTCCCCGACGTGGCGACTGACCTGGGCAAGAGGGATCTGAAATATAAGAACCGCTTCTATGATGCCAACCTCGACCTGCTGGTTAACCTAACTAACCTTTTCAGCAAGGAGAAGGAGCACTGTCTCAACCTTATCTTGGTAGGCGGCGTAGGCCTCAATTACTCATGGCACAACAAGGAAGTCAACGGCCTTATCAACCAATATAGCCTGCACAACCAGGCACCTGAGAGCTGGGCCAGCGACCGCCTGACTCACAACGTGCGTCTCGGCCTAATGCTGGAGGCCAATATCAGCAAGCACTTCGCCATCAACCTGGAGGCCGATGCCAACAACACCAACGACCGCTTCAACTCGAAGAAGAGCAACAGCGATGACTGGCGCCTGACGGCCCAGGTGGGCGTGGCCTATAAGTTTGGTTTCAAGAAAAAGGCTGAGCCTGTGGTAGTGCCCCCGGCACCTAAGCCAGTGGTAACCCCAGCACCTGCGCCCAAACCCGCACCGGCATCCGTGGTAGAGCCCAAGCCCGAACCCAAGCCCGAGCCCAAGCCCACCCCGGCAATAAAGAGCATAGACGAGAATATCTTCTACAGCATCCGCTCATCGAAGATCAACCCCTCCGAGTACGGCAAGATTGAGCGCGTGGCCAACTTCCTGAAGGAGAACCCCAAGGCTAATGTAACCATCACCGGCTATGCCGACGTGCAGACCGGCAATCCTGAGATTAATATGAAGTACTCGCAGGAGCGCGCAGAAGCTCTCAAGAAATATATCACCAGCAAGTACGGCATCGACCCCTCCCGCATCCAGACCGATGCCAAGGGTGACACCGTGCAGCCCTTCGACGAGGCCGTGAAGAACCGTGTCTCGATTGTCAGCGGCAAATATTCCGTCATGGAGTAAGACTGAATCAGAATTGAGAATTGAAAGTTAGATAGTCATATTTCTGATTCTTTTCCGGTAATTTCTTTCAGTCCGTTTCCTCCGGACTTGGTGAATTTTCAATTCTCAATTCTCAATTTTCAAAAAACCATCGTGGCGAACATTTTGGCGATAAGATTCTCTGCTCTTGGCGACGTGGCAATGACTATTGCCGCCCTGAAATCGTTTGCCGACCAGTATCCCGACAACCGCATCACGCTGCTCAGCCGCCCAGTGGCCGGGCTGCTGATGGAAGGGCTGCCCCCTAACGTCGGGCTACGCACGGTCAACCTCAACGAATACAAGGGACTGGGCGGACTGCGTCGGCTGAGCCGCGAACTGATGAAGGAGGGCTATGACGTGCTGGTCGATTGGCACGACGTGCTACGCAGCAAGGTTATACGCTTTTTCTTCCGCAAGGCTGGACGCAGGGTGGCTGTCATTGACAAAGGACGCAAGGAGCGCAGGGCTCTCACCCGCCAAAAAGACAAGGTGCTGACACCGCTCACCCCTTCGCCCGAACGATATGCCATGGCCTTAAAGGATGCCGGTTTTCCTATAGTACTGAAACCCTACCGTATGTTTGGCGATGTCAAAGCCGACATTACTGACCTGACTGACATCACAGGCCCCAAAGGCACAGACCGTTGGGTGGGCATAGCCCCCTTTGCCGCCCACGTAGGCAAGATTTACCCGCTCGGCCTGATGGAGCAGGTGATAGCAGGGCTGCAGGGCGTACGCATCTTCCTCTTCGGCAGTGGCAGCACCGAGCGAGCGTGGTGTGAGCAGATGGAGGCCTCCCACGGCAACGTCACCTCGCTCATCGGCAAGAGCAACCTGGCCAAGGAGCTACGACTGATAAGCAACATGGACCTGATGATTACCATGGACTCCGCCAACATGCACCTCAGCGCACTGGCAGGCACCAAAACCCTCTCCATTTGGGGAGCCACCCACCCCCTGGCCGGATTTGGCGGCATGCAGATGGAGGGCAGCGTGCAAGTGCAGCAGCAGATGGACTGCCGCCCATGCTCCATCTTCGGCAACAAGAGATGTCAATACGACGACTACCGCTGCCTCAACGGCATAACTCCTCACTGCGTTGTCCAAGCGGCGATGGAGTGCTTAGACCTAAACCGACGATGATAAAATATAAAATAACGTACTCCGCATTCTACCTCCTCTCGCTACTGCCGATGAGAGTACACTATGTGTTCTCCGACATAATGTTCCCCCTTATATATTATATAATAAGGTATAGACGCAAAGTGGTTAGGAAAAACCTCGTCAGGAGCTTCCCCGAGAAGAACCTCAAGGAAATAAGGCATATTGAACGCAAGTTCTATCGATTCTTCTGCGACTACTTTGTAGAGAATGTCAAAGCTCTGACCATCAAGAAGGAGAACCTTATGAGGCGCATGACATTTGAAGGCATGGACAACGTAGCCGAGTCGTTTGAAAAGAATCAGTTTATCATCCTTTACTTGGGCCACTTCTGCAACTGGGAACTCATCGCCTCGCTGAACTGGTGGATGCCCGAGGGTGCAGGCGTTGCACAACTCTATACCAAGCTGCACAGCGACACCATGGACCGCCTGTTCTATACCATACGTTCACGCTACGGGGGCGAGAATATCAACAAGAACGACGCCCTGCGCCGCATCATGGCCATCAAACAATCAGGGCAGAAGATTCTCATCGGTTTCATCTCCGACCAAGCACCCAAGCGCGGCAATATCCACCTGTGGGTGGACTTCCTGCATCAGGACACACCCGTATTCACCGGTGCCGAACGCATAGCCAAGAAGGTGGGGGCCTCGATATTCTATGCCAAAGTTCACCGCATTAAGCGCGGATACTATCACTGCAAGCTGGTCAAGGTTACCGACGACGTGAGCAAGTATGGGGAGCATGAGCTCACCCGCCATTACATGAAGATGCTGGAGGATGACATCAAGCAGGAGCCCTACCGATGGCTGTGGAGCCACAACCGATGGAAACGGCAGCGCACCTCATCCGGCGAAATAATTACGATATAAATGAAAAAGGCTCTTTTCACATACATAGCCGCCATGATCTGCCTTGCCACCGCAATGGCCCAGAGGCAGAAACCCGTAACGGCACGGGTGATGACCTTCAACATCCGCACCGAGACCAATGTGGACGGGTGCAACAACTGGGAACTGCGCTATCAGCCGGTAGGCACCTTTGTCAACAAGAGCAAGGCCGATATCATTGGTATGCAAGAGGTACAGCACAGGCAGCTGACCGACCTCTGCGGCATACTGACCGACTATAGCTATGTGGGCGTGGCACGTGACGATGGAAGACAGAGGGGCGAATATAACCCCATCTTCTATCGCAAGGAGCGCTTCAACCTGCTGCGCAACGGCACCTTCTGGCTCTCTCCTACCCCGACAGAGCCGTCATACGGATGGGGGGCCGCATGCCGTCGCATAGCCACCTGGGCCATACTGCAAGACAAGGCCACAATGAAGAGTGTCATTGTGCTCAACACCCACCTTGACCACATAAGCGAAGAGGCACGAGCCAACGGCGCAGCACTGATCAAGGAGCGACTGAGCCGCATGAACAATGAGCTGCCTGTCATAATAACCGGCGACATGAACAGCGATGACAACAGCACCGCCTACTCCAAGTTCGCCACGGCAATGTTTGCCATGCAGGATGCCGCCAAGGCAGCCAAGCGCAAGAAAGGGCCCGACTATACCTTCCACGCCTTCGGCAAGTTGCCGCAGGACAAGCGCACCAAGATTGACCATATCTTCCTCTCACCGCAGATAATGGTAAAGAAATTCACCAATCACGACGGCGCCCTTGGCGACGGCCGATACCTGTCAGACCATTGCGCCATAATCGCAGACATTGTTTACTGAATTGGCGAAAATATACTGCTTTTTGCATTTTCCACACCCCATATTACTTAGTCCTTGCAAAAAAAACATTACTTTTGCAGGCACAACGAAAAACAAAACCTTATAAATAACAATAAAATGAAAAAAATCCTCATTATCGGCGCCACCGGCCAGATTGGCTCTGAGCTTACGATGACGCTCCGCAGTATCTACGGCGGCCAGAATGTAGTGGCTGGTTACATCATTGGTGCAGAGCCCAAGGGCGAACTCCTGGAGAGCGGTCCCGCCGAGGTCTGCGACGTTACCGATGCCAACGCCATAAGTGCAGTCGTCAAAAAGTATGGCATCGACACAATCTATAACCTCGCCGCACTGCTATCAGTAGTAGCCGAAGGCAAACCCAAACTGGCATGGAAGATTGGTATCGATGGCCTGTGGAATGTGCTGGAGGTGGCTCGCGAAAACGGCTGCGCCGTCTTTACCCCGAGCTCCATCGGCTCCTTCGGCCCCACCACTCCACACGTAATGACTCCGCAGGACACCATCCAGCGCCCGCGCACCATGTACGGCGTAACCAAGGTCACCACCGAGTTGTTGAGCGACTACTACTACCTCAAGTATGGCGTTGACACCAGGGCTGTGCGATTCCCTGGCGTAATCTCCAACGTCACTCCTCCGGGCGGCGGCACCACCGACTACGCAGTGGACATCTACTACTATGCAGTAAGAGGCGAGAAGTTTACATGCCCCATCAAGGAGGGAACACTCATGGACATGATTTACATGCCCGATGCCCTGAAGGCTGCCATCGACATCATGGAGGCCGACCCCAGCCGCCTGATACACCGCAACGCCTTCAACATCGCATCAATGAGCTTCGCACCCGAGACCATCTATGCCTCCATCAAGAAGTATAAGCCAGACTTCGAAATGGTATATGACGTTGACCCGCTGAAACAGAGCATTGCCGACTCATGGCCCGACTGCATGGATGACTCCTGCGCCCGCAACGAGTGGGACTGGAAGCCCGTCTATGACCTTGATGGCATGACACGCGACATGCTGGAGAAATTGCCAGCAAGAATACTTAGATAAAATAAGTCACAGTCTTTTAGGGAGCTCTCGGAGGACCCCCACCATACTCTGAGAACTCCTTATTTTTTACACCTATGAAAATGGGAAAAAACAAACCTGGCACCATCTGCGTACAAGGCGGCTGGCAGCCCAAGAACGGCGAGCCGCGCCAAGTGCCCATCTACCAAAGCACAACCTTCAAGTACGATGACAGCGACCAAATGGCCCGCTTGTTTGACCTAAAAGAAAGCGGCTATTTCTACACCCGACTTGCTAACCCCACCAATGACGCCGTAGCCATGAAAGTGGCACAGCTGGAGGGCGGAGTGGCAGCCATGCTTACCAGCAGCGGTCAGGCAGCCAACTTCTTTGCCGTCTTCAATATCTGCGAGGCCGGCGACCATATCGTGTCGGCCAACACCATCTACGGAGGCACCTACAACCTCTTTGGAGTAACACTGCCCAAGATGGGCATAGAGTGTACCTTCGTCAACCCCGATGCCAGCGACGAGGAGATAAAAGCGGCCTTCCGCCCCAACACCAAGTGCCTTTTCGGAGAGACTATTTCTAACCCCGGCGGCAATGTGTTTGACATTGAGCGTTTTGCCAATATTGCACATGCCCACGGCGTGCCCCTCATTGTTGACAATACGTTTGCCACACCCGTCAACTGCCGCCCATTTGAGTGGGGAGCCGACATCGTCACTCACAGCACAACCAAATATATGGACGGACATGGCACCGCAGTGGGTGGGTGCATAGTGGACAGCGGCAACTTCGACTGGATGGCTTATGCCGACAAATTCCCCGGCCTCTGCACCCCTGACGAAAGTTACCACGGACTCACTTATGCCACGGCCTTCAAAAAGTTGGCCTACATTACCAAAGCTACGGCACAGCTCATGCGCGACCTCGGCTCAATCCAGAGTCCGCAGAACGCTTTCCTGCTCAACATGGGACTTGAGTCGCTCCACGTAAGAATGCAGCGCCACTGCGAGAATGCCCAGCGCATTGCCGAGTTTCTTCACGATGACCCACGCGTAGGATGGATTAACTTTGCCGGACTGCCCGACAACAAATATTATCCGCTGGCACAGAAATACCTGCCCCATGGCGGATGCGGCGTAATAGCCTTCGGTCTCAAGGGAAGCCGCGAGGAGGCCATCCGCTTCATGGATTCGCTCAGGCTGATAAGCATCGTCACCCACGTGGCCGATGCCAAGACCTGCGTGCTTCATCCAGCCAGCCACACCCACCGCCAGCTTAGCGATGAGCAACTGCGAGAAGCCGGCATAGCACCCGACCTCATCCGCCTAAGCGTAGGATTAGAGGACATCGATGACCTGCTGGCTGACATACGTCAGGCACTAGATGCTGCCAACATCAAGCAGGCATAGCATAAACACTGAACACAAAGAAAAAAAATCCCCGACTCACACTTACTGCAAGTCGGGGATTTTTATTTCCTGGTATCAGCCGCTGAAATTTAGAACGGCAAATCCTCTGTCACATCACCAGCCATCAACGGGTCTGCTGAAGGAGGCACCGAATCAGGCGAAACCGTAGCTACGCCACCCATCGACGAGGGTGGGGGCAACGGCTGCCCTACACCTATGGGTGCATCGGCGACAGAATCAACCTGCGGCTGAGGGGGAGTAATGCGAACCACTCGCCATGCCCTTACTGAATTATAGTAACGACCATTATATTCACGGGCATCGAGGTCTATGTCCACGGCAAGGTCATCACCTTCCTTGATATTAAACTGCTGCAAACGGTCGGCACCCCACACAGAGAAAAGGCAACGACGAGGGTATGGCTGATCATAGGATTCCAGCAGAAAGTCCTGCGCCATCCATGAGCCACGGTCATTCTGACCAGAGCGCGGCTCGAATGTCCTAATTATTTTTCCTTGAATAGTTGGCATAGTTGTTTTAGTTAGAAGTTAGAAATAAGGATTTTACTTCTCCCACGGCAGGGCATTGTCTGCTTCTGCAGCCTGAGGTTCGGCAGGAGGCGGCAGCGGTGCGCCTATTGGCGGCACCCCAGGCTGGGCAGCAGGCTGCGTAGCATCCACAGGCACTGCATTGACAGCCCTGAAGTCATTGTACCAACGATCTTGATACTCATGGGCGTCTATTGAGAGCGTAACACGCACCCTCTGGCCTACCTGCAGGTTAAACATCGCAATATTGCCATCGGCAACGGTAAAGAGGCAACGTCTGGGATACTGTCCAGGAGTCTCTATCACATAGTCTTGACGCTGCCAGGTGTTGCCCGTACGCGAGCTGGTACCCGTGCGTAATTCTAATACTTTGGTAATAGTACCTTCTATTTCTATCTGCATATCTTAAAAAACGATTGTTATTTGATTTTATGCTGCGAAGATACTAATTTTTATCTTAACGGCAACAGAATGCACGTACTTTTTTGTAGAAGACAATACAAAAAAGAGATTTTTACAATCCACTTTTACAACACTCTATACTCGCAAAAAAATATTTTTCCTTATTTATATAAGGAGTTTAGAAAAAAAGGCGTACCTTTGTAGCAGAGAAAAAACACCTAGCATTATGAGATACACCGTTAACAGCGCAGAGCTTTACAGCCATCTGCAGAATTTAGACAAGGTCATCCTTGCGAAGAACACAGTTCCAATCCTTTCGTGCGTGCTTTTTGAGATTAAGGACTCCACCCTCAACATGCGCGCCACCGACAAGGAGATAACCCTTACCAGCAGTCTGCAGCTCGTGGAGTCGGGCGGCGACAGCAGCTTTGCCATCAACGCTAAGCGCATCCTCGATATCCTGAAGGTCATTCCAGAGCAGCCCATCACGCTCGACGTAAACACCTCCAGCCTTCAGATTGACTTAAAGTATCTGAACGGACACATGGTATTCCAGGGAGAGAATGCCGATGAATTTCCGCAGCTCAAGGCCCAGGAGAACGAGACCAGCTCTTTCCCTGTAGCTGCCAATGCGCTGAGCCAAGGTCTGGCTAACGCTGTCGTTGCCACAGCCAGCGATGACGCACGAATTGCCATGCAGGGCATCTTCTTTGACATCACTCCAGGCGAATTTGCCATCGTGGCAAGCGACGGCCGTAAGCTCGTTCGCTCTCTTATCAACTGCGACACCAACAATGTAACCGCCAGCTTTATTCTCCCCCAGAAGCCCGTCAGCATTATCCGCGCCGTGGTTGACAAGGCTCTTGACGACATCAAAATCAGCACCTATGCCGAGGGCAACGCCACCTTTGACATGGGCGACTATGTGATGCACTGCCGCCTTATAACCGAGGCATATCCAAACTACAAGAAGGTTATTCCACAAAACAACGACCGCATCGCCACCCTTGACCGCGAAGGCCTCATAGGTGCCCTGCGCCGCGTGATGGTGGGTGCCGACCACGCCACCTGTTTGGTAAAGATGCAGTTTGAAGCCGACAAGCTCACCCTTACCGCCGAGAACAACAACTACGCACAGTCAGCCGAAGAGCACATCATCTGCCAGTACGAGGGCATGCCCATCAAGATTGGATTCCAGGGCAACTTCCTTATGGACCTGCTGGGCCGCCTAAGTACCGAAGAGGTAATCATACAGCTCTCCGACCCCAGCCGCGCCGGTCTAATTCTGCCTTCCAAGCAGGAAGAAAACTTTAACATCCTCATGCTGCTCATGCCGCTGCTTATCACCAACTAATGAAACTGAACCTTAGCAAACCCCTGGTCATATTTGACCTCGAGACAACAGGAGTAAGTATCACCCACGACCGAATCGTGGAGATATCCTACATAATCGTAGAGCCCAACGGCAACGAGCACTCCGAAACACTTCGCATCAACCCCGGCATCCACATCCCCGAAGAAGCCTCCAAAGTTCACGGCATCTATGACGACGACGTGAAGGATTGCCCCACCTTCAAGGATGTGGCTCAGACGTTGGCCAACAAATTCAAAGGTTGCGACTATGCGGGATTCAACTCCAATCACTTCGATCTACCGCTATTGGCAGAGGAGATGATTAGAGCCGGAGTGTCGCTTGACCTTGCCAACGCTCGCTTTGTGGACGTGCAGACCATCTTCCACAAGATGGAACAACGTACACTGGTAGCCGCCTACAAGTTCTACTGCCACAAAGACCTGGAAGGAGCTCACGCTGCCGCCAACGATACCCGAGCCACCTACGAGGTGCTGCAGGCGCAACTGGACTATTACGGCGACAGCCTGAAAAACGACATTGCCTGGCTGGCCGAATTTTCGCGCAACAACCGCAATGCTGACCTGGCAGGACGTCTGGTTTATGATGATCAAAACGAGATAGTCTTCAACTTTGGCAAATACAAAGGAATGCGTGTCAACGATGTCCTCCAGAAGGATCTCGGCTATTTCGGATGGATTATGCAGGGCGATTTTGCAGAAAGCACCAAGAAGGTGCTGACACAGCTCAAACTCAATGCCAGCAATATCGCCAAGAACAACTCTGCAAAGCCAAAGGACACCCTATTCTAACATTGCAAGTGTTTCACTCCTTATAAAGCACGCGTTTATGAGTCTCTGTGGCAAGCACATAGTTCTGGGCATAACAGGCAGCATCGCCGCCTATAAGGCATGTACGCTAATCAGGCTGCTCATTAAGGCTGGCGCCGAGGTGCAGGTGGTCATCACACCCGCAGGCAAAGAGTTTATCACGCCCGTCACACTCTCGGCCCTTACATCAAAGCCCGTTATCAGCGAGTTCTTTGCCCAGCGCGACGGTAGCTGGCATAGCCATGTGGACCTCGGCCTGTGGGCCGATGCCATGATTGTGGCTCCCGCCACAGCCAGCACCATCGGCAAAATGGCTAACGGCATAGCCGACAACATGCTAATTACTACCTACCTCTCCATGAAGGCTCCCGTGTTCGTGGCTCCGGCAATGGATCTTGATATGTTTGCCCATCCCTCCACTCAGCACAATATGGACACCCTCCGCTCCTACGGCAACACCATCATTGAGCCTGCCGAGGGCGAACTGGCCAGCCACCTCATTGGCAAAGGGCGCATGGAAGAGCCGGAAAAGATTTTCCGCGTACTTGAGGATTTTTTCAGCGTAGGCCAACCTCTGGCAGGAAAGACTATACTGATTACTGCCGGCCCCACTTACGAAAAGATTGACCCCGTACGTTTTATTGGCAACTACTCCAGCGGCAAGATGGGCTATGCCATAGCCCGCAGGTGCGCAGAATGCGGTGCCAGAGTGGAGCTCATCAGCGGCCCTACCCATCTCAGCATCAGCCACCCGCTCATCAACTTAACCCGTGTTGAGAGCGCCCAGGAGATGTATCGCCATGCAACGGAGAAATTCCCTGCCTGCGACGCAGCCATCCTCAGCGCTGCCGTAGCAGACTTTACCCCCGACTCCAAGGCCGACTCGAAGATCAAGCGCGAGAAAGGCGAGCAGACCCTGATACTGAAGCCTACTCACGATATCGCGGCAGCCCTCGGCCGAATGAAAACAGCAAGTCAGAAACTGGTAGGTTTTGCCCTCGAGACTGACAACGAGCAAACCAACGCCGAGCACAAACTGGAGAAGAAAAATCTCGATTTCATCGTACTCAATTCGCTGCGCGACAAGGGTGCAGGTTTCAATTATGACACCAATAAGATCTGCATAATCAGCCGTAGCGGACAGGTAAAGGAATTTCCCCTAAAGCCCAAGACCGAAGTGGCCGTTGACATTGTTACAGAACTGCAGCACCTCTGGCAAGCAGACTGACAAAACATTCGCTCCTACCATGAGAATCATACAGAAGATAGTCGCACTGATGATGACATTGCTCCCCATAGGCCACGCTGTTGCCCAGGAGCTCAATGCCACCGTGGAGATCAACACCTCGCGCATTGACGGAACCAATAAGAGTGTCTTTGACAATCTCAAGGAGTCAGTCACGGCCTTTCTCAATGAGCGCCACTGGACCAACCTCCAGTTCAACAACAACGAGCGAATCAAGTGCGGCTTCACCATCATCCTTAACAAATACAACAGCGATACCGGATTAGCCTCGGGCGAAGGATACATAAGCATTCAGCGCCCCGTCTATGGCTCAACCTACAACACTGTTACCTTCAGCCGCAAAGACAAGGACTTCAACTTCAACTACCACGAGTTCGACCAGCTGGACTTCAGCGATGAGAATGTGCAAAACTCCCTTACCGCCCTGCTGGCCTTCTACGCCTATTTCATCATTGGCATTGATCTCGACACGATGGCTCCCCTTGGTGGCACCGAGATTCTGGATAAGGCCATGTCTGTGGTCAATAATTCACAGAACTTCAATGTAAAGGGCTGGAAGTCCTTTGATGACTCCAGCAATCGCTTTGCCCTCATCAACGACTATCTAGAGGAAAAGTTTGCATCCTTCCGCCAACTGCAGTATAAATACCACCGCGAAGGTCTCGACAACATGACAGAAAATCCTGACCTCGCACGCACCGCCATAACAGAGTCCATCAATCTTCTCAAGGAGGCACGTGAGAGCAAGCCCCTCAGCTTCTGGCCGCAGTTGTTCACCGAGTATAAGCGTGACGAGCTGGTGGGCATCTACCGCGGTCAAGGCACCGAGAGCACTAAGCAGCCCATCTACGACCTCCTGGTAAAACTCAACGCATCGCAGTCAGCCTACTGGAAGCAGCTGCTCAAATAGCAGCAAAGCATACCCCACGCCATAAAGTTGCCTATGCTCAACAACCTACACATACAGAACTACGCCCTGATAGAAAGTCTCGATATCGATTTTCAATCGGGGTTTTCTGTTATCACAGGTGAGACAGGCGCTGGAAAGAGCATCATTCTCGGCGCCCTCTCCATCCTGCTGGGCAACAGGGCCGACAGCACAGCCATAGCTCCCGCGGCCAGGCGATGCATAGTAGAGGCCACCTTCAGCCAACTGAGCGACAAAGCGGCAGCCTTCTTTCAGAATCACGACCTGGACTTCTACGACAACGAGTGCACCATTCGCCGCGAACTCACCGACTCAGGCAAGAGCCGTGCCTTCATCAACGACACGCCCGTCTCGCTCAGCCAAGTCAAGGAGCTGAGCACCCTGCTTGTTGATGTGCACTCCCAGCATCAGACACTGCTGCTCAACAATGCCGATTTCCAATTGGACGTACTGGATTCCGTAGCCGGCGATGATAAAATTCTTGACGCTTACCACGCAGATTACAGACAGTATATCGCCGTCTCTCATAAGTTGCAGCAGCTGGAGCAACAGGCTGAGCAAAGCCGCGAAGCCCTCGACTTCATCCAGTTTCAGCACAACGAGTTGCAGAGCGCCAACCTTGTTGATGGCGAACAGGAGGAGCTGGAGGAAGAGCTGCTAATCCTCGAAAACGCAGAGAGCATCAAGCAAGCCATCTTTGATGCGCAGCACCTTCTGGCCGATATTACGGAAAAAACTCACACTGCCAGCCGCACCATTGACAAGATTGCCAATGTCTTCCAGCCCGCAGTGCAACTGGCCGAGCGCCTCGACAGCTGCGCCATAGAGCTTGACGACATCGACAGCACACTGGCTGCCAATGATACAACCTTCGATCCTCAGCGGCTGGAGGAAGTCAACCAGCGCCTTGACACCATCTACTCACTGCAAAAGAAATATCACAAGGCAACCGTCGGCGAGCTCCTGCAACTCCAGGCCGAGCTCTCCGACAAACTCAACAGCATCATCAACCACGATGACATAGTCCTTGAGAAACGCCGGCTCTGCAAGGAACTGCACGACAAGGCCCTCTCCACCGCCGTCAAGCTGACCGCTATACGCAAGCAGGCTGCTGCCAAGATAGAGCAGGAGCTTATCGCCCGTCTCAAACCTATGGGACTTCCCAACATCAGTTTCGTCGTACAGTTCACCTCCCTTGACGAACT
>OCTW011618257.1_pt1 | contig 17610 bp, 16 predicted proteins | sample 1539671 | NCBI WGS metagenome assembly OCTW01 (sample SAMN02144230, study PRJEB22623) | gut metagenome | biome: sheep rumen | host: Ovis aries | place: New Zealand
CTATCTTAATATAGTCCTTTTCATAGCCGTCCACTTCCATGCGGACAATTCCGGTGAATTTGCCTATTCCGTGGTTTTCATGCACCACATAATCTCCAACGGAAAGATCAGCAAAGGACTCGATCCGCACTCTGCCGGAGGGCAGTTTTTTTCTGGCGGCATTCCTGCTTTTTCTGCGCAAAAGCTGTGCATCTGTAAGAATGGCAAGCCGAATGCCAGGATATTCCATTCCGGCTGAGACCGCACCGATTGAAACCGTACAGCGCCCTTTGACCGGAAGCGTCTGATCATCCGGGGCAAGGAAGGCCGGAACATCGTGCTCCGAAAGAAAGCTGCAAAGCACTTCGGCTCGCCGCCTGTCTCCCGCCAGGATCGCTACGGAGCAGCCCGCTTTCAGAAGCTGCCTGGCATCTTCTGCGGCAGTCTGTGCATTGCCGGCATAAGAAGGCAACTGTTTGGCCGGAATACTTATAATGGTGCGCGGCGCTATGGGGTTTCGTCCAACTGTAAATGCGTCTGCCATGTAGAGTGGAAAATCCTCCAGCCTTTTCAGAAGCCGATCAAAGGAGAGGAAAAAGCCATCCTCCGAGGCGGAAACAAGGGAACGGCGGCCAAGCTCCCGGATATCCTCCGAGAGCCGCTTCATATATTCCCTGGCACGTTCCGCACATCTTCCGGGCTGGTCCAGAAAGACAAACGCATCCTCCGGGATATAGTCTGCTCCGGATGCCATCGGGTAGATCATGGGAAGATAGCGGTCACTGTCCGTCATCAGAATTCCGCTGCGCAGGCGCTCGGCATCCGCACGCATGTTCGCGGCAAGCGTTGCCGCATTGTCTGACGTTCTGCGTTTCGCATAACGGGCAGCAGATGCCTCGATCTCCCGGCAGAGTACTTCCGTCCCCCCGGGCGAGAGCGTAGGCAGGGTTTCTGCCGCAGGCAGAATGATACAGGCGTCAATGGGATCGTTCCTGCGCTGCGACTGTACATCAAAAGAGGACATGGAGTCAATTTCGTCGCCCCAGAACTCAATTCGGACAGGTTCCGAGGACGAAGGAGAGAAAAAGTCCAGAATCCCGCCGCGGCGGGCAAACTGTCCCGGGCCTTCCACCTGCTCAGTACGGGAATATCCGCAGCGGACCAGAGCATCTTCAAGATCCTCCGGCGGACAGGCTGCATCACTGCGGACTTCGAAAGCTGCGCGAAGAAGAGCATCGGGAGGAATTGTCCTCTGCATAAGCCCTGGGACAGAAGCCACGTGAATTCGAACGCTTCCTTTCGCCAGGGAATAGAGTGCAGCGATTCTGCTCTGCTCTGCCTGTCTGGAGGCAGCCTCCGTGGGATAGAAAGTATATTCCCGCATGCCGAGAACGGAAATTTGTTCTCCCAGCATGGAACGCAGATCATTGGCAAAATTTTCAGCGGAGGTATCGTCCGGGCAGAGCACAAACATTTTTTCTTCCGGTGCTTCCGCCAGGGCAGCGGCAAGATTTGCCCGGTGCACTGCAGAAAGCCCGGAAATAAGCGCAGGAAGCCCGCCGCTCTCCCGCAGACCCGGGAGGGCAGAGGCTTCCTTATTATTCAATATCTGTCGGAATAAAATATTCATTGCAGGGGAATTATAGCATTTCGGTGCGAAAGATTCAATTATGAATCACGCTTTTGCCTGCGCCTACAGACCGAATTCCTTTTTCAGCGTCTCCATCATCAGCTCCTGCGGAGCATCTACACCCGTCCAAAGCTTGAAATTCAGAGCACCCTGCCTTGCCAGCATACCGAGGCCGTTGACGGTTTTCGCTCCTCGACGCTTTGCCTCCCCGAGGAAAAGAGAATTTGGGTCATTGAAGATCACGTCTGTGACGACCATATCGGAGCGAATGGTATCATAGTTGATATCCGGCTTCTGATCGGTATTCGGATAAAGACCGACGGAGGTAGCATTGGACAGAATGTCTGCATCCTGCGGAATATCTACCGTTCCCTTCCAGGGCAAATAGACAGCGGAGGCATTCGTCCTGCGGTTTAAGAGGGATACCAGTTCCTGTCCCCGGGTTTCATTGCCGTTTATGACGGTGATCTTCCTTGCCCCTGCAAGAGCACATTCCACAGCAATGGCGCGGGCAGCCCCGCCGGCACCCAGCACGGCAATATGCTTTCCTGCCACATCAACACCTTCATCCACCAGAGACATCAGGTAGCCTTTCCCGTCCGTGTTCTCTCCGAACAGAACGCCGTTATTGTTCACGACCGTATTGACTGCGCCGATGATCTCGGCAGCTTCCGAGAGCTCATCAAGATACTGCAGAACGGCAACCTTGTGGGGAATGGTGAGATTAACGCCCCGCATATGAAAGGCTCTCACCCCGTCCATCGCCTTTCCCAGGTCCTCCGCTTTCACCAGAACGGTAAGGTACCTGTAATTCAATCCTTTCTCGAGGAAGGCGGCTTCCTCTACAACTCCGGTGGGATTTTCATCGATAGGATTACCGAAGCATCCCACCAGCTCCGCTCTGTAATTTTTGCTCATGTTTTTTCCTCTCTTTTTTGTTTTTAAGACTCAGGAGTGACGTTGCAAACCCCAGATGGCTCAGGGTCATCCCTCCTTTTTCTGTTTATTTTACAGCAAAAAAGAATCTCTGTAAATATACCCGGAAGGCGTATTACAACAGAATATTTTTCTTTTCTATTCGCACACGGGATCAGAATGTGATACAATGCACTCTGTCATCAAAACGAACCAGGAGATAAGACAAATGAAATCCGGTGTTTCCAGTGCTTTTCAGGAAATAGACGTACACAACATGACCAGAGTGCAGGCCATAACCGCAATCGACGCAAAACTCCGCAAAGCGGACAGCTCCGTTTATCAGCTCAGAGTAATCCACGGTTTCCACGGCGGAACCGTACTGCGGGATGCGGTGCGGGCGCACTATCGGAATCATCCGAAGGTGAAGCGGATGGAACTGGGACTGAACCAGGGCGAGACTACTTTCATTCTACGGGAATTATAAACTCTTTCTGAACACCCCCTGCAGCTTTCTGCTTTCTAACGCAGGCACACATGGCAAAAGAATGCCTCATACTGCAGAAATGAACGATCTTCCCAACGCCGGAATACAAGAAGGGCATTTGAGTCTTGGCAGACTCAAATGCCCTTCTTGTGCCGAAAAGCCCCTGATATCAGGATTATCTTACTTTCCTCTTATCGGAATCCACACTTCCGCATAATACGCCGGATCCTGCATTTCTTTTTCGAAAGCTGCCGGATTGCTGTAATACTCGATATTGTATCCCTCAGCAATCTCATATGAACTTGAAGGCAGCCATTCAGAGAAAATTCTGCGGTTCAGTTCCTGCAGAGGAAGCGGCATTTGCCCGCGGCACGGAAAGATTGCCCATGTATGTTCTCTTATTTCATGAACATCCAGCTTCCCTGCCTCTGCCTGCTTTGCAACATAATCATCATATGTGACAGCATCTTCAATGATTTTCGCCCAGTTCATCCGGCAACCTCCAAGCTGATTGTGGCATCAGTATAACATTCCTGCGCCTTGAGTTCCCGACAATCCTTGCTCACTTTTGTCAGCACAGGCTCTCTTCCATCTTCCGGGCCAAACGATGCAGAATTGCCTGAGCCTCAAAGACAGTAACCTGTTTAAAGTGAATTTTTGCGCCTGGGCGGAGCTGGGCGGCAATCGGAATGTCGGCGGAGATCACATGGGCGATCTTGGCGTAGCCGCCGGATGTCTGGCAGCCTGCCATCAGAAGAATCGGCTGACCGTCTGCCGGAACCTGGATATCTCCCTTCCGAACGGCTTCGGATAGTATGTTGCCGTCATGCCCCGGGGAAAAGAAAACCGGCGGCCCGAAGAGGCGAATACCCATGCGATCGCTCTTTGGAGAATAGCAATATTCCCCCTTATAAAAAGCAGAGAGCCCGGTCTCAGAGAAATGATCGGCCTGGGTCCCCTCTATCACACGGAGAACTGCTTCGTTTTGCGGCAGGGGAAGCGGATCGGCACTCATAAATCTGGGAGGCGGAAGCAGATCCGAAAGGGTCGTCAGTCTTTCCCCTTTTGAAACCGGTTCCGGACAGAGAGATTTCACTTCAAGGCCACCGGAAAAGGCGAGATAGGCACGCATACCTCTTTCAACCGGGCAGGAGAGCAGTTCATCACCCGGTTCAGCATTCAGGGTCTGATGTGTGGCATAAACACACTTTTCCCCGCCATGAAAAATTGCAACAGCATCCAATCCTCCGACAACAGCAAACGCTGTCCGGGATGAAAAACGGATGCCAGGCAGGAGAAACGTCGCTTCCAGGAGAAACGCATCATCCGCGTTGCCGACCAGCCGATTGGCTAGAACAGCGCGGAAAGAATCCATCGGCCCACCGGCAGAGACACCGAGCGGCTGCAGATTATGATGTTTTGTGGAAACAGGAAGGGTCAGAAAGCCTTTATTGGTGATTTCAATCAAAGCTCCCACCTCCCGCTCCGTTCTATTTCCCTAAAGGAACTTTCATCCACGGGCACAAAGCGGATTGTATCTCCCGGTTGAATCAGAGAGAGGGCCTTTTCGTCAAACAGCCTGAGGGGTGTACAACCGATAATATTCCATCCGCCGGGTGAGGGCTCAGGATAGACGCCCGTCTGTTCCCCGGCAATACCGACGCTTCCTCCCCGGACAGACTGCCTGGGCGTCGCTCTGCGGGGACAGGCAATAGAAGGGTCCATTCCGCCGAGATAAGGGAATCCGGGACGAAAGCCCAGCATAAAGACATGGTAATCCGGCAGAGCATGTCGGCGGATCACCTCTGCAACGGAAAGATGTGCATGAGAAGCAACCTCCTCCAGATCCGGACCGAACACTTCCCCGTAGCATACGGGAATATGCAGAAGCCTTCCCTGAGACTGCTCTGCCTCTGTATCCGGTGCCGGCAGCGAACGGAGAAACAGACAGAGCTGGCCATAGGTCACACGCAACGGATCATATTCCACAGTTAGGGTACGGTAGGCAGGGATACAGCCGAGGATTCCGTCGAATGATGCATGCTGAATCTGCCGGCTTAAAGCATGCACGCGGGCATTGACTGTAGAAGAGATGACATTGTCCAGGACGATGTCTATTGCGCTGTCACCATGGGGAAGAAGCATAAGATCAGCTTTCATACTCTCTCTCCGGCAAAAGGCCGAATGACAACCCCGGCTTCATGAAGTGCTCTGCTGACAGACCGAGCGAGGCTGACTGCCTCCGGATTGTCGCCATGGAGGCAGACAGAATCACAGAGAACCGGAATCCTGTTGCCGGTTTCCGTGATGACAATGCCTTCTTTCACAGCGACAAGCACCCGGTCAGAAATTTCTGCGGGATCGGAAAGAACAGCGTTTTCCCGGGTACGTGGGACAAGGCTGCCGTCATCACTGTAAGCCCGGTCAGCAAAGAACTCCGCTGCACAGTGGATATTATAGCTCTTCGCCGCCCTCTCCATGGCACTTCCGGCAGGGCAGAGGAGCATGAGAGAGGATTTATAGAGGAAAAGAGCAGTCACAACCGCTTCTGCCAGAGCTGGATCCTTCGCCGCCGCATTGTAGAGTGCTCCATGCGGTTTCACGTAGGAGACCCGGGTACCCTCAGCCCGGCAGATCCCGTCCAGAGCTCCGATCTGCATGAGCAGACAGTCCGTCACCTCGGCAGGTGAAAGAGCCATGTAGCGACGCCCGAACCCCATAAGATCCGGATACCCCGGATGTGCACCGACAGTGACGCCGTTCTGCACCGCAAGAGACACTGCCCTGCGGATGACAGCCGGATCACCGCCATGCCAGCCACAGGCAATGTTGACAGAGGAAACCAGCGGAATCAGCTCATCATCCGAGCCGTAGCGATATACACCGAAGCCTTCTCCGAGATCGGCATTAAGGTCAATGAACGCATACATTCTGTTGCCTCCGCATTTTTCAATAATATATAATATGTAGATATTATGACACAGGGCAGATCCTTTCTGCAAGCTATTTTTCTGCGTCAATCCACCGATGAAGAGACGACGGTGTTTTTTACTTGACGAACCGCTTCTCTCATGTATAATTACTTATACTATTAACCTTGTATGCTGGATGGTTTATTTGATGAAAACACTTTATTTTGACTGCTCCATGGGTGCCGCCGGTGATATGCTGACAGGTGCCCTGATTGATCTTCTGGAGGATCCGGATACCGGTATAAAAAAACTGAATTCCCTTGGCTTGCCGGGAATTCGCTACGAGCGGGAAACCACCGAAAAATGCGGTATCAGAGGAACCCATATCCATGTGCTGGTAAACGGCGCGGAGGAGGGAGACGAGCACCATGAACACCACACCTGTGAAGAGCATCATCACCACCATCACTCTTCCCTGCACCATATTGCGCATATAGCAGAAGCTCTGCCTTTAGAGGAAGCGGTAAAACAGGATATCCTCGCTGTTTTCACGTTGGTAGCAGAGGCCGAGAGCCGTGTGCACGGCGTTCCTGTGCCGGAAATACACTTCCATGAGGTGGGTACCATGGATGCCGTTGCGGACATTACGGCTGTCTGCGTGCTTCTTCATGAGCTTGCCCCGGATGAAATCATTGCTTCTCCGGTACATGTTGGTGCGGGAAGCATACACTGTGCCCACGGTATTCTGCCGGTGCCCGCTCCTGCCACGGCAGAAATTCTGAAAAATGTGCCGATGTACGGAGGGAAAATCAAAGGAGAACTCTGCACTCCTACCGGTGCTGCACTTCTGAAGTATTTTGCTACACGCTTCGGAGATATGCCGGTTGTGACCGCAGAAAAAATCGGCTACGGCATGGGCACAAAAGACTTTGAACAGGCAAACTGCCTGCGTGCAATCCTCGGCCATACAGCAGATGATCAGGATATCATTACAGAGCTCTCCTGCAATATCGACGATATGACAGGAGAAGATATCGGCTATGCCATGGAGAAGTTGCTGGAAGAAGGCGCCCGCGACGTATTTACCATGCCCATCGGGATGAAAAAAAACCGGCCAGGAACCATGCTGTCCGTCCTCTGTGCAAAAAAAGACACCAGACGAATGGTTGAACTGATATTCAGACACACCACTACGATCGGAGTCCGGGAGGCAGAGAAGAAGCGGTATATTCTAAGTCGAACCGCCGGGACTCGAAGCACTCTCTATGGGAGCGTAAACATAAAGCAATGCTGCGGCTACGGGGTCAGCCGGGAAAAGATCGAACACGATGACCTTGCCCGCATCGCAGACGATCAGGGCAAAAGCATCCTGCAGATCAGAAAAGAACTGGAGAATAACTGACTATGCGAAGAAACACTACCCTAAAACTGACATACGCCGCCACATGCTTTGCGCTGGCAATGGTGCTTCCCTTTCTGGTCGGACAGATTCCCCAGATCGGACAGATGCTGAGCCCGATGCATATCCCTGTATTTCTGTGCGGCTTTCTGTGCGGATGGCAGTGGGGGCTGGCGGTGGGACTTCTGGCCCCACTGGTTCGTTCCCTTCTGTTCGGAATGCCCGCATTTTATCCGAACGCGGTGTCCATGATGCTGGAGCTGGCAACCTATGGGGTGCTGAGTGGGCTTCTTTACCGGATGCTGCCGAAAAAGCCTGCATTTCTCTATGCAACGCTGCTGGTTTCCATGCTGGCAGGACGGATTGTATGGGGAATTGCCCGTTATATTCTGGCCGGACTGCAGGGTTCTGCCTTTCCCTGGCAGGCTTTTGTGGCAGGTGCATTTACCAATGCGATCCCCGGAATTATTCTGCATATTATTCTGATCCCGCTGATTGTGTTTGCCATGCAACGGGCAAATCTGGTTCTTAACGAATAAGGGCGATTTCACAAAATCAGCAAGGTTTGTTCATAATCTATTCATAAACATTAGCACTCTCCTCTTGACAGTGCTAAAAATCGTGCTATAATAACAGTCGAACAAAGGAAATAGAGATCGAATGAATGACCTCCTTCCCCTTGCTCAGGTAACAAACAAAATGATTGCATTAAAGTAAGGAGGCATGACTTATGTTACCGAGTATTTTTGGAGAGAGTTTATTTGATGACTGGATGGATTTCCCGTTCAGAGGTTTCAACAGTGACGTGGACCACAAGCTTTATGGCAAACATGCGGCTCGCGTAATGAAGACGGACCTGAAGGAAAATGACGATGGCTATGAGCTTTCGATTGATCTGCCGGGCTTTAAGAAAGAACAGATTGACCTGCAGCTGCAGAACGGTTACCTGACCATTACCGCATCCAAGGGATTGGATGAAGAGGAAAAGGATAAGAAAGGCAAGCTGGTTCACCAGGAGCGTTATGCAGGATCTATGAGCAGAAGCTTTTACATCGGCGAGAGCCTGACAGAAGAAGACGTCAAGGCAAAATATGAAAACGGTGTTCTGACACTGGAGTTCCCGAAGGAAAAAGCCATCAAGGTTCCGGAACGCAGAACCATTCAGATAGAAGGATGACCCATAATCAGACCAATCGCCCCGCCAAAACGGCGGGGCGATTTTTTATGATTCTTCCGGGTCGGTTTAGCCGACAATAACAAGAGGAAGCATAACGGTTGCAATAAAATATCCATTCTCCACGGAGGTTTCAAAGGATCCGTTGCACTCCCGAACCTTTGCAGATACGATTTTCAGACCGAGACCGTGGTTTTCGCTGTCTGTCTTTGTTGTGGCAAGGGTCGGATTATCTGACAGCACATCCCGCTCTACACGATTGGCAATTTTACAGAGCAGATAATTCTGGACTTCCTTCACGGTAATATGCAGATCCTTCTGCTGAACGGAGGCACTCGCTTCTATCGCATTGTGCAGAAGATTAAGAAGAATGGTACAGAGAGCATCCTCACTGACCGGAAGATTTTTCCGGACAATAATTTCGGTAGAAACGGGAATCTTCAGAGTTCGGGCTTCGGCGACAGCCTGGTTCAGAATATGGTCGAGCATAGCATTGCCCGTGCTGATATGATCGAGAGACGGGAGCGTCTCCCCGATAACCCGGTTCAGATATTCATCCATCTTCCCGTACTGCTTTCCCTCCAGCAGCATACGGAGATAGAAATAGTTATTTTTCAGCTCATGGCGTTCTTTCTTTATTTTCTCATCCAGCTCAAGTGCAAGCCGATTATTGTCCAGCTCCGCCTGTGCAGCAGAGAGCGCCCGGTCCAGACGGGCGTGCTCATTGTATTCCCGAATAATGGATGCGAAGAGATAATAAATAATCGGAAGATCGATGATCAGAATAACGCATAGCAGAGAGCGTTCCGCATTCTGACTGAGCGGAATTCCTGTAATGTAAAGAAAGAAAAACAGGAATATCCCAAGCGGGATAAACAGGACAAGGGAATACGTTTTTGGGAGAGAAATTTTCAGATCCAGTCGGAACCGATCAAATAGGGCCGTCATAAACAGAAGAATCAGGTACAGCAGGATTGTAAGAGCAAGGTCCAGGAATATATAAATACGGGTCGGAAGTATCCCTTCCGCTGAATAAAGCGGCCCGCAAACCATTTTATACAGGATAATCAGCACAACGTAAAAGATATCATACCCCAGCAAAGTATTAAAATTTTTTCTCAGAAACAGGAGCGCAAAAAGAAGCGTAACTGCAATGAGGAGCACAAAAAAGACCCAGATAGCGGCGCCCTGTGTCTGAAAAAGCGGGGTGAAGGGGATCAGCCGCGTCAGCGGGATGCACACAGCCGTAAATACCGCATGAAGCAGGAGATAAAGCGGCCTGCTGATTGCTCTGCTCTCTTTTCCGGAGAGCTGGTATAACCCGTTTGCTATCAGGACGCTGTAAATGATCCACTCCAGCCCATAAACGCGGTAGAACTCATAGATTTTCTCCATCATCTCTCCTAATTGGCAATATACCGCATGTAGGCGGCCTTTATTTCCTCCGCCCGCCCGCGACTCAGAGGAATTTCAACCCCTGTGGTCAGCGACAGGCTGGTTTTGCCGATATAGAAAATATAACTGCAGTTTACCAGATAACTCCTGTGTACTTTCAGAAATGGTTCATTCCGGAGCAGCTCCTCCAGCTGGCTGAATTTGCACTTGATTCTTGTTTCACCGGCTGTGGTATTGATCAGACAGTCTTTATTGCTGGCTTCTATATAACTGATTTTTCGTATATCAAAGGAATAGATATCATGAGAAAGCGGTTCCGTGACGGAAATGATTTTTTCTGCCCGCCGTTCCAGCTCCTCGATTACCGCATCTGTCAGTGCAGAACACTGCTGGGAAAAACTGCCCTTTCGGATAAACCGAAACGGCTGGACCTCAAAGGACTGAAACACCAGCTCCTCCCGGCCTGAAATAAAGACAACCAGCATATCCGGCTTGATTTCCCGTACTCTCCGGCAGATCTCAAATCCGGAAAGCCCCGGCATTTCAATATCCAGAAACAGAACATCATAATGGTAATGTTTTTCAAACATGGAGAAGAATTCCTGTCCGTCCGCAAACAGGTCAACCGCAAGATTCCGGTTCCTTTCCGCAAATGCACGGACCAGGTTATCGCGAAGATAAACCCTCGCTTCCTTTTCGTCCTCCACTATGGCAGCCTGTATCACCGGATATCCCTCCTTGTCTCTCTGATATGGCTGAATTATAACATGCACCCGATTCTTTTTCTACCGGCAAAAATCATTTCGCGCCATATTTTCACATCTCACGCTGTTTTCTTTTCTCTCTCTTTTTCTGTGATATATTAAGGTACAGACAGGCTGGAAAACTGCAGCCGGAAAACGGAGGAACGAGTATGAGAAAGACCGGTCTCTGGCGCGGCCTTGCAACATTGATGGCTTCCCTGCTGATTTTTGCAATTGCCGCGCAGATCACCACCAACAACTGGAGCGCCCGCATCAACAGTATGCTGGGCACAACAAACTATGAAGTCGTAGCAGACGACAATGCCGGTTCCGGAAACGGGAACCACTTCCTCTCCGAGTTTTCATCACTCGAGGATATGGTAAAGGCCCAGACAGCATTCACGGAAGAGCTGGCGGCCGAGGGCACCGTACTGCTGAAAAATCGCAGCAATGCTCTGCCGCTTGATCAGAATGCAGAGCCGGTGACCCTGTGGGGTATGCATACCGATGCTCCGATTCTCGGCGGTATGATGGGCTCCACAGCTGCTGCAAACGGTGCTGCAGGACAAACGCTCTACGGGCTGAAAGAAGCAATGGCAGAGAAAGGGTTTCACCTGAATCAGCAGTTTATCGATCTCTATGCTTCATCCGATATGGATGCATACCGGATGTCCGCATCCTTTTTCGGCATGCCGGTTCCCGGCCATTCCCTGTCCGCAGTCTTCACAACGGTCTCCGAAAACTTTGACAGCTACAACGTAGGTGAAGCGCCTGCAGACGTCTACAATGAGGATCTGCTTGCTACAGCTGATGAAACCGCAGCCGTCGTGCTGATTTCCCGTGACAGCTCCGAGGCTGCAGATTACCACCCGGACATGGTGAGCGCGGTAAAGACCGACCGTTTTGAGCGTCCGCTGGCACTTTCAGAAAATGAAAGAGACATGATTGCACTGGCGAAAGAGCACAGCACAAAGGTGATCGTGCTGCTCAACACATCCAGCACCATGGAGATTGAAGAACTGAAACAGGATGACGGTGTTGATGCCGTTCTCTGGGTCGGGGATCCGGGTACAAACGGATTTCTCGGTGTAGCGGATGTGCTGGCCGGAAACGTGAATCCCTCCGGAAAGCTGACCGACACCTACTCTGTCAGCACAGTATCTTCCCCGGCAATGGTCAACTTCGGTGTTTATCTCTATGTAAAAAATTCCTTCAACGACAAAAACATCTCCTACAATGACCAGGGAGACGCTTATGTCGTGGAATCGGAAGGGATCTATCAGGGATATAAATACTACGAGACCCGGTATGAAGATGCCGTCCTCAAACGCGCAAATGCAGACTCTGCCGAAGGCTCCACAACCGGCAAGGCATGGGATTATGCTTCCGAAATGTCCTATCCCTTCGGTTTCGGTCTGAGTTATACAACCTTTGAACAGACACTGAAGAGTATTGACGTTACGGTAGGCGGAACGGGCACTGCTGTCGTCAGCGTGAAAAACACCGGCTCTGTTCCCGGAAAGGATGTGGCAGAGCTCTATGTCCAGCTGCCTTATACCGAAGGCGGCGTGGAGAAAGCGTCTGTACAGCTGGTCGGGTTTGCCAAAACCGGACTTCTGCAGCCCGGTGAAGAAGCTGATGTGACCGTCAACTTTGACCCCCGCTATCTCGCCAGCTATGACGAGACAGCCGTCAAAGCAAACGGAACGGAAGGCGCATGGGTGCTCGACGCAGGAACATACTATTTTACTGTCGGCAACGGTGCCCACAACGCCATCAACAATATTCTCGCCCACAAGCTGGGCAGTGAAGAAGGCCTGACCCTAGTAAATGAAACGGAAAGCATCCGTGCAGAAAACGTGCTGGAATGGACACTGGGCGAGAAGGATCCGGAGACTTATTCCATGCAGGTTACCAATGCGCTGCAGAACATGGATCTCAACAAGCTGATTCCGGGTTCTGTGGAATACACCACCCGCACGGACTGGACGAAGGGCTGGAAGCCGGTGATGGATATTGCGGCGACAGAAGACATGGTTGTCGATCTCACCAATACCCGTGACAGCCTCTCTGTCAACGGCGACGGTGTGACATGGGGTGCAGACAGCGGACTTTCCATCATCAACATGATGGAAACGGATGAGAACGGAGTCTACATCGGTGTTGTGGATTATGATGATCCGCTCTGGCAGCAGCTGGTGGAACAGGTTACACTGGATGAAGCCATCAACTACATCGAAAATGCCGGCAACGGTATGAATGCCATTGACTCTATCCGCTTCCCGGCAAACGCCATTCAGGACGGCCCGACCGGATTTGCCAATGACCAGGTTGCCGCTTACTACATCAAGTGGATTGGCGGCGACACCAAAGAAGCAACCTATGTGGCAGAGGGCGATGCATGCGCCGCATATACGATGAATGTATTCCCCACTGAGCCCGTTGCCGCATCCACCTTCAGCCAGGATCTCGTCAGACGGGAGGGGCAGCTTTACGGTGAAATGAGCCTCTGGAGCAACATTCCCGGCACTCTCGCTCCCGGATGCAACCTGCACCGTGTACCCTACTGCGCGAGAAATCATGAGTATTATTCTGAAGACCCGATGGTCACCAACCTGATGACAACAGCTTTCTGTTCAGGCGGCGCCGAAAAGGGTCTGATGACAGAACCGAAGCACTTTGCTTTCAACCACCAGGAGGCAAACCGTGCAGGCGTCTCCGTGTTTATGACAGAGCAGGCAGCAAGAGAGACTGAGCTTCGCGGTTTTGAAGGAGCACTTTCCTCCAATGAGGCTATGGGTGTTATGACCGGCTATAACCGGGCAGGTGCAGTATACGCCAGCGCCCACAGCGGGCTTATCGGCCAGATTCTCCGCAATGAGTGGGGATTTAAAGGTTGGGTTGTGACGGATATGGCAGCAGCTCCGGACTATATGAACTGGCTCGGTGCGGTTTCCAACGGAACAAGCGGCATGCTCACCACCGCCAGCACCACCTCTACCGGAAAATTCAACTCCATGGCTGCGAGAAAGGCGGAGATCAGCAAAGACACCGCTTTCCAGGAGCAGATGCAGCTGGGTATCAAGTCATATCTTTATTCGGCCGCAAGAAGCAACGCGCTCAACGGCATTACAGAAAACACGAAGATCAATTATGTGCTGACCTGGTGGCAGAAGGCCATCATCGGGACAGAGATTGCAACCGGCATTCTGACGCTTGCCTTCCTCGCCTTAACCTTTGCAGGCGGCAAACGGAAAAATAACACGAAGGGGTAATGCAATGATGAAGAAAACACCCGCACTGATCCTCACAGCCATCGCAGCTGTGCTGGCCGTCCTCGCACTGATTTTCTATCTCACTTCCGGCGTGACTATGGCATATGTCACAGCACTGAGTGCCGGCGCAATCGTGGCATGCGTCCTCTATCTGGTTCTCTACCCGAAACTGGGAGACCGGCAGCATCTCAGCCTGCTGATTTCTGCAGCAGCCGTGATGGCTATCGGGGCACTGGGATTCAGCCTGATTGCCGAGGTGGAGACACTGGGGTATCTGATCTCCGGGCTTCGCCAGTGGAAAGATGTCCAGAACTGGGCATACTTTGCAGCTGCCTCTCTCATCGCCTGGCTGCTGCTGCTTGCAGCCTCCTTCCTGAAGCCGGCTGAAAAGAAGCTCTGATCCAATACACAGAACAAAAGAGATGCTGCTCCATTAAAAGAGAAGGCAGCATCTCTTTCCTATGAGGTGACTATGAAACAGAAAAAACGGATTATTCTGCTGCTTGTTCTGCTTTTTGCGGCAGCGCTGATCGGTGCAAATCACCGGGCGATCAGCCTGATCCGGAATAATCTGACCACCGGGCAGATTTCCCTTCCGGATACTGCTTCGTGGAGCGGCGGGAAAGCATATCTCCAGGTTCCCTATTCCGATGTTTCCGAAACGGACTATCTGAATCTCTATGTGCCGGATGCTGAGACTCCGCCACCTCTGCTGGTCCTGATTCACGGCGGTGGATTTATCTTCGGCGATCCGGAAACCGGACAGATTCAGTATATGTATGATTACTTCCGGGATCACGGATATGCCTGTGCGACCGTGAATTACCGCCTGGCACAGGAAGCACCTTTTCCGGGTGCCGTTGATGACTGCAAAGCCGCTATCCGCTTCCTGCGGGCAAATGCCGATTTTTACGGATACAATGCTGATTCGATAACGGTGTTCGGCGAGTCGGCAGGAGGTTACCTTGCTCTGATGTGTGCTGTAACCACTGATGAAGACTTCCACGGCGTTCCGTATATCGGGCAGGAAGAAGCCTCTCCCGTCTCTGCTGATGTCAGTGTACTGGTGGATTATTACGGATATACGTCTCTCACCGGTCTGAAGGAGGACCTGAAGGAAATCGGGGTTCCAAAAATTGTCTTCACGTTTGCGAATTCCTGGACTTTCGGCAATCTGATGGGTTATGAAGATTTCGGTTCGGCATTTTTCCGGAAAAACATCTCAGAAATGACAGAGGAAGAGCGTGAGGAGAAAGATCCGTACTATTATCTGGAAAAGAACCGCACAGAGCTGGCAGCGCGGCTTTCCGCTTATCTGATTCACGGCGACAGCGACATGACCATTCCGCTACCCTCTTCCGTTCGCCTGCAGAGAGCGCTGGCAGAGGTGCTTGGAGAGGAAAAGGTCTTTTTCCGGATCGAGCCCGGTATGGGGCATGCCAGCGACCCGCTCTACGCCACACCCATTTTAGAGGAGATTGATGCTTTCATCCGTTCTTCAAACGGAAAATAAAAATCCCGGGCTTCTGATCATCTGCAGGGTTGATCAGAAGCCCGTTTTTTTCGGATGATTGAAAGAAAAAACGAAAAATCGTTTTCTCCCTTTACAACCGCAGCATCAAGGGATATATTGTTTAGGCAAAACTACTATCGAGAAAACGTTACGGAAAAGAGCCCTCTTCCGTTCATCGATATGCAGAAAAGGAGAAAAAGACATGCCCTGCACCACTGTACTCGTCGGCAAAAAAGCCAGCAATGACGGATCCACCATGATCGCCCGGACCGATGACGGTCATTTTGACGTCAAAAAAATGGTTGTAGTAAACCCGAAACAGCAACCGAAAAAATATAAAAGTGTGCTCTCACATCTGGAAGTCGAACTGCCGGATAACCCCATGCGATATACCGCCTGCCCGAGCGTCGACCGGAAGGACGGCATATGGGCCGCAACCGGCATCAACGCAGCGAACGTGGGTATGACGGCAACGGAAACCATCACTTCCAACGCCCGGGTGCTCTCCGCAGATCCGCTGGTGAAATATCAAAAAGCGAAAAACCGCAGAGAAAAAGATCTTCCCGGCGGAATCGGAGAGGAGGACATCGTTGTCCTCGTGCTGCCGTATATTCACAGTGCAAGGGAAGGCGTGCTCCGGCTGGCATCACTGCTGGAGCGGTACGGAACCTATGAATCCAACGGCATCGCCTTCAACGATGAAAATGAAATCTGGTGGATGGAAACCATCGGCGGACATCACTGGATGGCAAAAAGGGTTCCGGATGAGCAGTGTGTGCTGATGCCGAACCAGTTTGGAATGGACACATTTGACCTGGACGATGCCTTCAGTGCGGGAAGAGAGAACCTGTGTTCCAGGGATCTGCGTGAGTTTATTCATGAGAACCGGCTGGATCTCAACCAGAACGGGCGCTTTAACCCTCGAGATATTTTCGGTTCCCGACGGGATATGGATCATATCTACAACACACCGCGTGCATGGTTTATGGGGAGATATCTGGCACCTGATTCCTTCCGATGGGATGGTGAGGACGCCGTATTTACGCCGGAGAGCGACAATCTGCCCTGGGCACTGGTCCCGGACAGGAAGGTCAGCGTGGAGGATGTGAAATACCTGCTCTCTTCCCATTATCAGGGGACACCTTACAACCCCTATTCCAGCAGGGACACCGGAAAACGGGGTATGTACCGCTCTATCGGCATCAACCGGACAGGGGTTGCATCCGTATGCCAGATCCGGCCGGGCATGCCGGAAGAAATCAAGGCAGTTGAATGGATCTGCTTCGGCTCAACAACCTTTGATGCACTGCTGCCGGTATACCCCAACACGGAAAAGCTGCCGAAGTACTTAAGCGACGTGACACTGGATGTCTCCACGGAAAACTTTTACTGGAGCAGCCGCCTTCTCGGTGCTTTGGCAGACCACAACTATGCAACCAGCATCCAGAATATTGAACGGTACCAGGATGCAGTAGCCGTCAGAGGCAGGCAGATCATCCGGGAATATGATGAAAAAATGAAGCAGAGCGGAGACTTTTCCCTCATCAAAGAGGCAAACGAATCGCTCTGCAGCATGGCTAAAGAAGAGACAACAAAAGTACTGAACAAGGTACTGCTGGATGCCAGCACCCATATGAAGAACGGCTTCAATCTTGCGGATAACTGACAGGAGAATCTACTCCTGCACTCCTCCGGATGCAAAAAATGCTTCAACCGCCAAAAGGCTCGCCGCCTTGTCTTCCAGATGATGGTTATAGCGGCTCTTTTCTATAACCACCTGATGGCGGGAATCTACCCCGACCTGCATTTCACTGAGAATGCGGGAAAGGTAATAGGAATTTTCAAACATTTGCCCGTACAGCACAATTTTATCCGGATCAATCAGGTAGATAACGGCTTTCAATGCCCCGCACAGCACTTTCACCGCCTGATCCACAATTGCCCCGACACCCTGATCTCCGCTGAGAGCTGCATCCAGCACCTCATTGAGATCCAGGCGGAGGGGCTTTTTGTGGTTACAGCGGCTCCATAGCAGGGGTGTGTTTTCTTCCGAAAAAGCGGCGAGGGCGTCTTCACAGATAGCAGTCGGAGAGGCAATGGTCTCCAGACATCCGCTTTTTCCGCAGGAACAGGGCTTGCCTCCCCGTGGAATAACCGGAATATGACCGATTTCCGCCCCCTGCTCTGA